>Ga0214544_1003311_pt1 | contig 33484 bp, 11 predicted proteins | sample CNSS3metaG_FD_160074 | JGI IMG/M metagenome (GOLD analysis project Ga0214544, IMG submission 160074) | Root nodule microbial communities from cowpea collected in UCLA plant growth center, Los Angeles, California, USA - CNSS3 | ecosystem: Host-associated > Plants > Roots > Nodule | place: USA...
TATATATATATATATATATCAATCCATGCAATATTATAACTAACGCGTTAAGTATCACATCCTTATTCCATCATTACTCCACGCCAAATTATGCGAAACAAGCTTAAACGAGCCAATAAACCAAAATACTTGGTCTATTCCTCTATTTCTTCTTCCATCTTTTTATTTTCTTCTTTCATCACTCATAATATAAAACACAATAAATATATTTTTGTTATAATACAATTAAAATGTATGTTAAATTACATTATCTAAAATATTTAAATTATATATTAAATGATTAAATATGGTTTCAAATTACCCAATCTAAAATAAAATATACAATCTAAAATATAATTCCAAATTAAATAATTCAAAACAAAACTACATAATCTACTGTGTAATTCAAAATGTATTCATCTAAAATTATGAAATTCAGTGTGATGACGCGTAGAGATGGCAAATAAACCTGTCTCCGTGGGTATTGTCCGAATCCGTCCCTATTTTGACGGAGAATCCCCGCATTGACTGGGTAAGAGTATGGGTATGGGAAATCCCCGACTTTTTCAATTGGGTATGGGGATATACATATCCCCGCCATAATACCCGTCCCTGTTTAAATTATTAAAATATTCTCAATTAATTAAGTAACCATATATATATATATATATATATATATATTATTTTTTATTTATTCTAATTATTTGGTTTGTCATGAAACTCATTTGCATCTCAATTATATTTTTCATCTTATCATAACATTTATGTAATTAAAAAATATGTATGTCAATTAAAATATTTTATGTCTCACATTTAAATATTTCTATTATTTTTTAATAATTTTATTTATTGTATATTTTTCATTCACATAAAAATGTTTAATACTTTCAATTTAAGTATTTAATAGCACAAACCTTTCGTTTACTAGGTAATATAAAAGAAAAACTCCTTTACTTATTATTATTATTATTATTATTATTATTATTATTATTATTAGTTTTTGTTTCATTTGAAGAACTCTTTTGTTTCACTAAAATCATTTTTGTCATTTCTCAACCATTGAGTAAATATGTTGATATTTGAAAAGTTTTCTTAGATCTCTAAGATATTTTTCAACTTGTCATACCCTTAATTATACATTATACATTTATTTTCCTTTCCTTTGTGCAATTTCTTTCAATAGTCTCTCAAATTTTCAGTACACATTTGTTAATTTTTTTAATATTATTATTTCTTGTTTATTTTCATTATGTAGAATATTATTTCGATATATTTTATATAATTATTTTTTATTTTTTAACTTATTATCAATCATAGTGTAATTTTTTCAGTATAATTGTATAAATAACTTTTATTTACTACAATATAAAAATTTAATATAATTGTCATAAATACTTTTTTATCACCATCCAACATAATTGAAGTTCAAAAGATACAAGATCTATGTTAAAAATTTATTATTATGATTATTATTTGTTATTTGTATCATTTTGATCAAGTAATGTATTATAACTTTTATTAGTGTATAAAAAAAGAGATTCATTAGAATTTAAAAGATTGAAGTAAAAAAAATTAAAATATATTTTAATTTGAATATTTGTTTTCCTTTTATTTTTTTAAAAAAATATTTTTAAATTTTATCAACTAGGTTTCATTAATGTTTGCAAATTTAATAAATGTGTTGGTTCTCATGAAAATTTATTTGGTATTATAATTTTAAATGTAAACAATTATAATTTATTTTAAACTTTTATTATGATTATTATTTGTTCTTTGTATCATTTTGATCAAATGATGTATTATAACTTTTATTAATGTATAAAAAAAATATTCATTAGAATTTAAAAGATTGAAGTAAACAAACATTTAAAATATATTTTAATTAATTTTTTTTCTTTTATATTTTTAAAAAAATATTTTTAAATTTTATCAACTAGGTTTCATTAATGTTTGTAAATTTAATAAATGTGTTGGTTCTCATAAAATTTTATTTGGTATTATAATCTAAAATGTAAACAATTATAATTTATTTTAAACTTTTATTATGATTATTATTTGTTCTTTGTATCATGTTGATCAAATGTTGTATTATAACTTTTATTAGTGTATAAAAAATAGATCTATTAGAATTTAAAAGATTGAAGTAAACAAACATTTAAAATATATTTTAATTTGAATATTTGTTTTTCTTTTATATTTTTTAAAAAATATTTTTAAATTTTATCAACTATCTTTAACTAATATTTGCAAATTTAATCATTGTTTTGGTTCTCATGAAATTTTATTTAGTATTATAATCTAAAATGTAAACAATTATAATTTATTTTTAAGTATTTGATATCGAAGAAACAATCATCCTTCTACTATTGAATATTTATTAATATTATGTTTACTTTATCATAATTTTGTATTATTTTATAAAGATTAATTAAAATTAATATTGAAGTAGTAAGAAAATGAATATGAGTATGAGTATAAGATTATACCGTTATCGGATGAAGATGAGGATGAGACAAAAGTTTGATACCCCTTAATTTGAGTATAAAAATAAATTTTTTCTAATAAAAAGATAGACATAAGATAACGAAACCGGTGTCTGTCCCACCCGTTGCTATTCGTAATGATGCGGAAACAATCGTCCTGTTTATATGATAGTTTGGGGAAAAGAATTAGGGGTTGTGGAGAGAAAAACTATGTGCTTAACAGAAATTGGGCCCAACACGCAAACATAAATTGAACAAATAGAGAACGTTGGCGGCGATGTCCGAGAGGCCGACAACATCGCCACCAACGAGGAAGAGAAAAATGGGAGACGTAGAGGATACCACTCCCAAGAAACCTGCGGCAAAATGGCCTCTCATCAAACCCAAAAAGAATCTTCAGATTACCCAACTCCGAGATTTCGATCTCTTCACGGTTACAATTCTATCTTTTTTCTCTGTTCAATTCCTTCTTTTTTGGGGTCTAACTTGATCCGGGACGTTGATTGCTTCCCCGTACATTGATATTCTTTATGTTTGCTTCAAATTCAGTTGAAATTTTAATCTTTCAAAGAAAATTTAATAGTTCAACAGTGCCTGCTAAAAGTATCCACGTGCTTATTGTTTTCTAAATAATTTTTATTTTATTTGGGTTTAGGTCCAGAATTTTTTCTCCTCTGCTGAATCGAAGGCATTCGTTAAAAATGCTGAGTCAATTGGTTTTGCTCATCAAGGGAGTCTAGGTCCTACTTATGGTGAAGCTTACAGAGATAATGATCGAATCTCGGTGGATGATCCTGTCCTTGCAGATACTATTTGGGAGTCTGGACTTAGCAAAATGTTCTCTGATATAAAAATTCGCGGAAAGGTTGCTGTAGGCCTGAATCCAAATATTAGATTCTATAGGTTTGTTTATTTTCTGTGACAAAAGTTTCTGGTGGATTAGTTATTAAAATTGTTCAGTTGCTAAAGTTCTTCTTGGGCCATTGTATTTTCAGTTAGGATTACGTTTATTTGAACACCCAAAAATAAGAGTAAAGATTGATACTACATTTGACACCATGCTCAATTATCTCTATCCTGCAATTACTTTTTATCTTTAGCATCGTATACACACCTTAAAAACACCTCCCAAAAGCCACATTGGTGTTCGAACGTTTTCCTTTCATTTTTGCTGTCCTAGAATTGGACCACAGGTCTCTTTAAGTTTGGTTACGAGAAAAATGTTGATAATTTAAATGCATCACCTTCACCAATGATCTTGGACTTCTGCACTTCAGGTACAAGACTGGTCAGCGGTTTGGACGGCACATTGACGAAAGTGTTAATCTTGGAGATGGAAAACGCACTTATTATACTCTTCTAGTGTATTTGAGCGGTGGACCTAGTGAACTTAAATCAAAGCCCAAAATTGATTCCAGCAATTCCTCAGTTTCATCTGTTGATCCTTTAGTTGGAGGAGAAACAGTATTTTATGGTCCAAGAAATAAGATTGTGGCTGAGGTAAATTATTGATTTTCTTTTAGTGAAATATGGATTGGTAGGCAATATTTTCTTTACTTCAAGTGAGTTTGAATCTATGTTTCATGCAAATTTTGGAATATGACTATATACTTTGGGTGATATAATACAAAATTAATTTCCCAGGTGGCTCCTACTGAAGGGACAGCACTTCTTCACCTTCACGGAGATAAATGTTTGTTGCATGAAGCCAGAAATGTTACCAAGGGTATCAAGTATGTGTTTCGTTCAGATGTAGTATTTGCTTGAAGAATGGTTCATGACTAGTACCACATAATCTGGTATATTCATCTCCTGAGGGCTTTTTTTGGTTAACCTATTGCTCAAGATATTGTTGTGTTATCTTGATTTTCAGTGTCGGTAATATGTTTAGTATGGAAGTGTATGCAGTAGATAATTTACCTTTGAGTGTGAACAGATTAGGGAAGTTATTTTGAAAAACTCGTATAGTAGTGAAAATCAGGTTAATTAAACCAATTATGGAGCTACCCACTCAGAACATTAAGGGCAGCCTGGTACTGTAATATAAAGCTTGAGTATGAATAATTTTTTTGGATACTTGAAGTTGAATTTCGGGGAGAAGTATTATCTTCTATGTCCATTGAAGAATTATGCCGATATTTCTTAATTTCTGTATACCTATTTGCAGTATAATGTCTGTGGGATTTGTTGATTGATCCATCAAAACACGGTTTCTTTAATGGGCATAGATGAAAAGTTCGTTGACTTTCCTATGAGATGTTTAGGTGAAATTTGAAAAACTCATTATCTATTTGCCTTGTGTTCTCTTTAGTATAGCACGCTTTTATGTTATTTACATATTATCATGAACAGCACATTTTTCCAATGAAAATCCTTTACAAATTTAAATCATTGCATATATTTTATAATTAGACTCTTTTAGTGTAGGACATCAGCAAACTTAGCCCAAGTAGTATTTCTCACAGTGTTAATTGCTGTTTGAAATTCACATATTGTGTGCTTGTTGCATATCCTTCTAGTTTCGGGGTTAAAAGTCTGGGCATTGTTGGTCTTAAGTTATCATAGAATGAAAGAGACTTTGTATACTCTGTGCATTGTTTGTCTTAAGCACAAACGATTTTATTTCAACATTCGTAACAGTATCTTTGTGATGAGACTGTAAACTGTAATTAACTAAAGCGGTGGCAAAGAAAACAAGAATCAGGGCAAATTGGTCTCTGTTCACTGTCTCTCTCAGTTTGCCATCCTGCAATTAACTCTTACTTCTCCATTTCTAGAGCCTCTTAGATTTCCAAGTTTCAACATTGAAGCTGTGAACTCTTTGAAAAACAAGCCCTGATCTTTCGCAAATGCTTCAACAAACCATTTAGTCCTGTGATCACCAACAAGTGATTGATCCGAAAAAAACACACCTTTTCCAGCCAAAAGTTGTTTGTAATAGTCATTGTCAAACACTGATGCTGTTGAGTCCAGGAACTGTCCTGCATTATGGTTGTGGTTTGGTTTTGGACACTTCTTCCTTAGGTCTAAAGCAAACTCAGCGTTCATACTTGGATCTGTGTCGTGTAATGAACTAAAATTACGAAGACGTGCCTCAAAGGAAGAACAATGTGAAAAGCCTAAAGTGTGACCTCCCGATAAAGTTGCCAAGTCTTTGACTGTCAAACCTCTCTTGGCAAAACTCTGAATTAGTTGGCTGACATTGAAGGTTGGAGCAGGTAAGTTGATAGTATCAGATGCCTTTGATACTCTTCCATCTTTCCTTCCTTTTAGTACATTCCAATACGGGCCTCCTGACTGTTATAGTAAATAAGAAATGTTGACATTGTAATAAATAACTTCCTTTTACTTACCTTATGATATACTCATGCTTCATGGTGGGGATCATTATGGAATGTAGAGACCAATAATAATATCCAACATACTAAATATCCTGAATAATAATATATGCTATTCAAGATTCTCAGTAATAAGTGATCACAGTGTGAATAAACATTTTAATTATTTATGTAGAATGTATTTGGGCATTATCTAAATCTATTATGTGATTTGTATTCTCTTAATGGAATATTTTAGATCATAAAATGTGTCTACTAAAGGGTACCAAGAATTTAGCAAGTTTAAAGTAGTTTGGAGACTTGGATATTACCATGGCTACCACATCTCTAGCTGAAATTGCAATTATATCAGCACAAGAAACAGTGCGCGGGCAAGCCGATTCAATCTTTGCTTTGGCTTCATCAATCACATAGAACGACCGAACTGATATGTTAGGAGGGCCATCTTTCTCTGCTTGGTTGTTGGCTGTTGAGTCCATCAATATTGATGCATCACACCCCTGTCATTGAACATCAATCAAAACACGCATTTGTACACATTAGTTACTTTTGATCATTCATCAGTGTGAATACTCTGTGCACCTGCGTGTGTTTTGTCTTGGGTGAAAGATCATACCCTTATGAAACAATCATGGAAGAACATTCTCAAGACACGAGCTGGAACTTTTGGATCATGCTTGGAAGCTTTGAGAACAGTCTCTGAAATTAATTTTTCCAATTGTGGGCAGGTTTGGTCGTAGTAATGAGCATGAAGTTCAGCTTTGGATACTGAAAATGTTGTCAAAAGGAGGAAAATGATTGGAAAAATGTTTTCTGCTGGCAGAAGGGCCATATGATAGATCAGAATTTTTGTATTTTGAAAATGAGGCTTGGATGAGAACCTCATGAAAGATGCATTGCGATATTTATACCATAGTAGTGTACGATTTAGCAAAAACATGCTTAAGTGTGATTAACTGTACTTCAAAAGTTAGAATATTAGCCTAGAAGTACAGATTTTGACCTGTCTTCTGTTATGCTTTATCAAAAAACCTACGCAGATCTTCTGTTGCTAACAGAAGTACAAACAGAAGGTTTCTATCGTGTACTTAATTGTTTAGCTTTGAGTAAGGCCTTAAGGTTGTTTCTTAGGTTTCATTGCTTGTAATTAAGATAATATTTTCGTCCAACATCCTGGTTAGGTTACATGTTACTTCATAAGTTGTTCTGTTGGTATATGACTCTCAGATGAGTTTAGTAATGTTGTAAAGTTTACGAGAGAAGTGCGTAATTCTGCAGCCACAAATTGCCCGCATTGTGCGGAAGTTTCATTTTTATGTTATAAAAATCAGATTGGTTATGAAACCAGCCAGTGAACTAGCAAATAACCAGTACAGGTAGATTTTTATGTAATTATTAAGCTTGCAAGCTGATGAGACAGGTTAAAGTTAAACAATCAATCCAGATTGGTGATTTGCGTCTCAATGGTTTTCATAAAATATTTGATACTGTAAAAACCTCATACTAGACTTTGATATCTATTGAATTTAATGTTTAAAGTAACAGCAACTGCACTCAGCACAAGTACTACTGGTTTGACCGTTCAGTCATTGGTTGAACCAGTGATTTAATGACCCAATAAAGTTGATAGTAACGCTGAAGATCGCAGCATGAGTTATGATAAAATAAGTCATTTTGAAGTTAGTAATTTTAAGAAAATCATTTAAGAAACGGATAGAATTTTGCATATTAAAAGAACGAACTGATTATTTTTAAAATGAACAAATTAAACAAACTCTTAAAAATAACGAAATTTTAATCGAAAAGGGCACTTATTTCCAAGAGGGAAAAAAAACTTAAACTGTTAGGTCAAATATGTTCAAACAAAACATGTTATATCATTATACAATAAAAAAAATTTGTTTTATAAAGAAAATATTGAATAAAAATCCAAATTGATTTAAATATTTTTGGAAACTTAAACCTGCTAACTTTTTTTCTTTGTATGAGATGTTTGGAAAATAAATGTTGTCTTAAAAATTAGAATTATTTTCACCATATGCAAATATTTAGGTAAATAACAATTGATATTCCTGAAAGATGCGTTAATTACACGTCTTGTATTTTAGAATATTACATTTTTCTTTTAAGAGATTTAATGTGTTGAACTATCTTTAACATTTTTCTTAAATATACATTGTCTTTAATATATTGGAATTTGTTTTTAAGTTATGTAAAGAATGTTACTTGAAACCGTATTCTGTGAGCGTTTGCCACGTTACATTGCGTGTAGATAACACAAGTAATAACGAAGAATAAAGGTAAATGAAACTCCACTATTTGACAATTTTTTTCTTTTAATACTTAATTTGATCATTTTAAAAGTTTTAATATGACGCCAGTTGAAATGAAGATATACTTGTGAGAGCCAAATTTTCAATTGAATAAATTCAACCAAACAAATGTCAAGTGTAATTAAATTGAACTTTAAGAAACTGTTTGGAAGAAAGAAACGTAATCTTTGTTAAACATAAATACACTTATATAAAACGGATCTTAACAAAATATTTTAAGGATGTAAAGAATAATCTGTAAAAGTTTTGAAAAGGTCAAATATATGACATATATAAAAAAAAAAATAAATTATTTTTATATATATATATATATATATATATATATATATATATATTAATTTATGTGTATTAAAAAAAACTAGGATCAAAGTCCTCCCAGGGAGAAAAAGTTCAGACACTGTATACAGCAGCACCTAATTCTGGTAAGATATATAAATTATATTTAGTATGTAAACTTTATGTCAGCATGATGGTGAATATGTTAAGAAATAATATAATATCTAATATTGGAATTTATATCAATTATTTAAGCAGTACATTAAATTTAATTCAATATTTTTTTAATGACGTAACTTGAGTGTTATAGCTAAAAAAATAGATTTAATTTTTTAAAACAACCGAAACAATTACTTAGTCAATTGTTTTAAAACGTCGAAACAATTTTATTTAATCTCTTTTTTTTTTTCTCTCCAAAGCACTTTCATAAAAGACATTTTGTTGCCAAATGGTCCTTCTATTTTATCTATTTAATCTTTTTGGGCTCAACATTTTGGCTTTATCCCTATAAATAGAGACAAAGTGGAAGACCTGTGGCAGTGGAGAAGATAAAATGTAAAACTGGTGATATTTAGCAGAGTCAAAAGGAAATTTTATAATATTTAAAGTGAGTGAAAAGGGATAAAAACTAAAAAATAGCAATTTAACAATGCAAAATTACATATAGTCAACTAAAATTTATCAAAATTTTCATTCGGCACCAGGTTGCTATGCTTACCTTTGTGGTAGTGGTGCGTATCTGACATGTAAAAAGATGGTGTATCTATCATATTGTGTTTGTTATAATATATCTAATGTTTTTTTTTTTAAATAGAGTTATGTATATAAATAAAAAAATATCATTTTAATATGAAATTTATTAATATAAACTAGTTTCAAATTAAAATTCTATTCAATTTTAAATAACTTATTATAACTGTAGAATATATATTAAATTGATATGTTCACCAACAATTATTTCTATCATACATCATGTTTAAAGATGTTTTGATATTTATTCTATAGGATAATCTAACTTGTGTTTGGCGTGTTATAGTTGTCGATGTCTATTTAGTTGACTAACTCTTTCAAAATTGACTTTAAGAACTAAAAAACAGCTCACACATGAGATTGAGAATAGTAAACTAACTAAACTTATATCACATTTATCAGTCTATCTTATTTACGTTCTTATAACTTTATATTTGTTCAATTTAATTATAAATTGAATTTATGTAAAATATTTATAACAACTCATGGCTAAACTGAATAAATCTTAAGTAAAAGAAAATCTCTTATACCTATGTGTATGTGAATTAAAAAATACAGATATGAAATAGTTTCTTTTGGAACTGAGGATAAAAAACAATGATTATTAAAACAAAAAGTTGTTTGTGTGTAAATGTAATAGTTTGTGTCTTCGTTTGCATTACCCAAGCGATGATAGTAGAAAAGGCCGCATTGGTTGAGTGAACACGAGTCCACGTGTGGACCAGCCACGTATAGTCCTCACAACAGACACGTGTAGAGAGGGCCAGCTGGTTCCAACAAGGAGTGGACCCCACAAAATCATAGGGACACGTGCCTAAACCCAGGAATCACATGCCCAAATATCGTGGCCCAACTTCAACCACTCAGCACGCTCCACGGACACCCTCTATTTCCCCACCAACTTTTTAGCAATGGACCCCACCCCATAACACGTGCATAAACTCACGTGACGTGACAAAACACCAATCAGACTTACCTTCATCCATCCCATTCCCTCCCTCCCACGTGCCATCGCACGGGTGAGACAACGCCCTACCCTACCTCCATTGCTTCACATTCCCGATAACACACACCGTTTAAAAAATAAATAAAAATAAAACAAAAAGAACAGCCTTATAAGGTTTTCATTAAAAATAATTAAATCCTAACCATTATCTAAAATCAACAAAACTCAAATTGAAAAAGTAATGGTCTAAAACTAAAAACACTATCTAATTGTTTTGTTTTTGTTCTTGACATTCAAGGCTTTGATGAAGGTGGCGCTTGACCCAAAAATTGAAGCTCTTTCTTGTCATAAATTTCCAAAGAGAAATCCCTGAGTATTTGAGTGGTTGTGGCGGCGGATGAGGAGGATGCGGCGGCGCTGGTAGTAACACTCACTGAGCTCATAGTAGAACCCACAGTGGACGAAGAGTTCACAGAATCCGAGGCACCATTTGAGGAGGGCTTATCCTGTTCGTGCATCTGGAAGGCAGAAACAAACCCCGAAATGGGCCGGGCCTGCACGTTAAAAAATGGGGCCGCCGTTGCGGGAATGGCCCAATACTGAGGCGGGTTTGAAGCGTTTGGGAACATGAAGAAAGGCCCTGAACCGTTACCGTTCCAGAGTGGAACTACTCCTCCACCACCGCCACTGGCAACACCGCCATATGCCGTTTGCGCGATTGGTGCGAGCCCTGAAGACACCGAAACGTGGTTTTCGTTCACGTCGATGAATTCGCTGTTCGACGCTCTCCTCCTTCGTTTCTTCGGGGTGTCTTCCCCGTCGGGCCTCGCGGCCGAGGATGTCGGGATCTTCAGAGTACCACCGACAGACACCGCAATCGCCGGAACAGTGCCGGTGCCGGTGGCCTCGATGATAGCGGGCTCGGCGTGCTCCAGAAGCCACCGGATTGTTTCTCCGTCGGACTTGTGCCCCAGCTCCCGCGTCAGCTGGAATATCCTGGCGGCGCATGTAGCCGGCATCCGGATTCTGCGGCCGCGCCCTTCCACCTTCGTGTGTCGGTCCTTAGAGGGCCGCTTTGCCACCGTCAGAGGCATCGGAATAACATTCATGGGAAGGGCCACGTCAACGCCTTGCTCCGCGTCCACGGCCTCTTCTTTCATTTGAAGCGCCTGCGGTGAAGACGGAGAGGGTGACGACGACTCCGGCTGGTCCACCATTGGCGGTAACAGCTTCTCCGAAGTGTCATCCCCGTCATGCGTGGGATTTGATTCCATCCTGAAGAAATTCCAAACTTTTAAAAACACCCAAAAAAATATGACTGAAACCCAGAAGAGACACAAGGAAAAATACTTTCAATTTCAGAATTTCAGAATCCATTGGTGAAATAGAAAATTACAGTTTTTTGCAGCGGGAAGAACAGGGAAAGAGCAAGAGAGTTTAGGAAAGTTGACCGTGTTTGAAGCTTTCTAGCCCTGCAAAGATTAGAGACTAATTCAGAATTGAAAGATGGATTTTGATAATTAAAAATTATGAATGAAAAATGGAATAAAATGAATAAAATTGGGACAGAGACAACATAGAAGACAGAGAGGAACAAACCCTAACAAAGGTGAGAGCCCCACTTATCCGGATGGAAGAGGGACCCTCGGACCCAGTGTGCTGTATTTATTTACACAGTGAAATTGAATCAATGGTCAGATACACTCTTCCCTATAAGTAACACATTGGGATGATGCCACGTGGAGTGTCTAAGTTCTACTGTGACTTTACTGTTCCAGTCCAGTTCTGTGCCTAATTCAAGACAATTTGCAAATTTCAATGATACAGAAAAAAAAATCAAAAGTTTCCTTCTTTTTGGCTGAGTAATGGGAAAGTTACTGATTTTTTTTTTTTTCAAAATAACAATTAATGATTATTTAAAAATTAGATGACAATATTAATGTGTTTAGTTACTATCAATCTTTTCACAATAATGTAAACATTCATTTTAAAATATTTTTTTGGCATAGTTTAATTTGTATAATATTTAATTATTAATTATACCCTAAAGTTATAAATGTCTTAAATTAAGAGTATTAATTTTATTATGTTAATTAACTAATGACTACCTTGATCTAATTCAAACTTATGTGAATTTTATTTATGATTAAATTAAAGTTAATTTAGTCTAAATTAATAATCTATACAGGGATTGAATGATAAATTTTCTAGGAATGATTTGAGATTCAATTTTATATTTATTTAGGCATAAAACTGTATTGTATACTTTTTTTGTATGTTGAATTAGTTTGATGACTTCAATTATTTACTTAATAAAGTCTTAATTTGTGTAAAGATTACATTATTTTTCAACAAAGTTGATGTTAAAAATTATAACTTTTAACAAAAAATTAAATATTTTTAAAATTCTAATCTAAATTTATCTAAACTAAACAAAACCCAACCCTATATTTTTTTTAATGGGTTAACGCATAAACTTATCAAAACCTAACTAATTAAATTCGTGAATATCATTCAAGCATAATTGTGAATTTCAATGTAATCAGAAGTCAACTAATTTTATAAACAAATTATATGATAATGTAAAATAATTATATTACTGTATATTTTATTAAAATTCGACTGCTTTCTGTCATTTACTAAGACAATACACATTTTGTAAATACAAAAAATAACTATTTTTGTATTATTTAATAATAATTTTATGTAAACTATATTCACTTTAATTATTGTTTCACGTTTGATTACTTACTGTAATTTATACTTTGGACCATAAAGATTTTTTTTTTGGAAAAAAATTAAGAGACTGTTCAAATTAAATTAATCGATTCCTTTAATCTATCTGAAATAATTTTTTTCTTCTTGTAAATAATAACGAGTTTAATATAAAATATGTAAGAAAAAGCTTAAATATATTTTATTTAGTTTATACTATAAAATATTTTTAACATAATCACATATATTAAAGAAAGTAATCAATCTTTTTTATTTTGTTAAATTTTTAAAACAATATTAATTTATCAGACTTGTCTTCATTCTTAATAATCTTGTAATCTCTTTTAACTAAAATAAATAATTTCATAATAATAAATATAGAATCGAATAATACATTACATATTGTTTGAACTCATTTTAATGTTGTTAGGTAATATTCATGCACATGAGTATAAATATTATTAATATTTAATTGTTTAAATAGGAAAGTAAAATGTTATTCAGATCAAATTATAGTTAACAATATTAGAGTTTTTTTCTGCAACTCACTTTCTCTTTACTACAACCCTCCCTCCCCTCGTCATTGCAAAGTCTACCCAAACTATAAATTATAGCAAACTAAATCATGCTACAAAATGTTATGTCTCATGATAATTTTGTGTTGTGGTTGCCTTAAACTAAAGATAAAATTTAAGAAAAAATGAAATCATGATCATTACTAAAATTTAGGAAAGCAAATGATAGATCCTTGTTTATTTGAATAAAGTTATTGTTGTTAAATTACGAAACTTTGGAGTGGATATTATTTATTATGTTATATTGTTTGTGAATCGTATTTGTGCAGAGGAAGTCAGTGGGGAGCAAGGATACGAAGGCTCCATCTATTGCCTCCTCCTCCATGTCACACCATCACTATCTTTTCCCAAATATTCTCTTCAACTTGCCAAATTCTGCTTATAAATTTTCTTTTAAAAATATTTTGAAAACTATGAACTAAAAAGCTAAATATTTTCAAAAATTGGATTATATTTCTCTTATTATTTCTTCTGTAACTTCCCAGGGAATCACAATATCTAAAGTAATTTTAACCTATTTATCTGTTTAGAGTTCTTTCGAACAAACTTTTCTATGAACATTTCTACTAGGGAAATAAAATTGAATAAATTAATATTTTTTTACATATATGTTAATTTATAAATTGTTTTTCATGTTATTTTCTAATTTTAGTTTAATTGATATTACTTTTTTTTTTCTTTTGAAAATATTAATTGAAAAAGCTTCTCAAACTTCAAATTTAGGTGCCATAGTTAGGTGATGGCCAGTGGACCAATTTATGCTGCAGCATGAAAGCCCGAATCTATTGGCCCAGTTAAGCCCAGTGGACTTTTGAATATTGCAACAGGAAGGGGAACTCAACGTTAAGACTCTAATACTATTTTTGTTTTCTGGACGAAAATATTGCATTTTTGGTAGCCACCCAAGCACTGCAGTTAGAGGATCCAACTCATTTGTTCACTTTTGCTACTCATGATTGAATAACACATTATCCAATACAATGAAAAGAAATAAACATGATGAACAATTGAAAAGACAATAAATTTTGAAAATGTTCATTTAAAAAATACAAAATTTAGAAACAATCTATATTATATATGTATAACTATTTTTTATGTCAATTTTTAATTAGACAATTGTATTATTTAATAAATAAAAATGATATTTTTATTCATTTCGTTATGACTCACCGATATAATAAGTAGAAAGTTGCAAGAGTGAACCACTGAAGCGCGGAGTTTGCTCGAGTACATTCGAGCCTGCTCAAAAGCAATTCTATGTGAGAGTTAACGAGGTTAGAGGGTGTGGAACGTAAACTCCTCGTGATTTTGATAACCCTGTGTTCCAATAACTAAGTGTGGCTATGTCCACTAATAAACACTGAAAGATTTTGGATGGATTTTTTGAGCATTGATCACTAGCATGAGCAAGGCTGGGCAATCTCTGAAATGGGTTCTCTTGGATTTGATTCACAAGAGCAACGACTTGAGATCCTTCAAGCAAATCCATGCGCATCTATTGACTTCTGCCCTTGTTGCCAATGACTTGGTTGTTTCCAAAGCTGCAAACTTTTTGGGAAAACATGTCACAGATGTTCATTACCCTTGCAATTTCCTGAAGCAATTTGATTGGAACTTGAGCTCTTTCCCTTGCAACTTGATGATTTCTGGCTATGCCTCTGGTCACTTACCCTGGCTTGCAATCCTGATTTGTAGATGGACTGTTAGGAATGGTTTTGTGCCTGATGTGTACACTATCCTAGCAGTTTTGAAATCTTGTGCTAAGTTTTATGGGATTGTAGAGGTTAAACAGTTTCATTCCGTGGCTTTTAAGACTGGTTTGTGGTGCGACATTTATGTGCAAAACTCTTTTGTCCATGTGTATTGCATTTCTGGGGACACTGTTGGTGCTGGCAAGGTGTTTGATGACATGCTTGTGAGAGACGTGGTCTCTTGGACTGGTTTGATATCTGGGTATGTCAAGGCTGGGTTGTTTAATGAGGCCATCGCATTGTTCTTGAGAATGGATGTGGAACCTAATGTAGCAACCTTTGTGAGCATACTTGGGGCTTGTGGGAAATTGGGTTGTTTAAATTTGGGGAAAGGGATTCATGGGTTGGGTCTCAAATGTCTGTACGGGAAGGAGTTGGTGGTATGCAATGCTGTGTTAGATATGTATATGAAGTGTGAGTCTGCCACTGATGCAAGGCAAATGTTTGATGAGATACCTGAGAAAGATATTATTTCTTGGACTAGTATGATAAGCGGGTTAGTGCAGTGCCAGTATCCCAGTGAATCGCTGGACTTGTTCTGTCAAATGCAGGACTCAGGTTTTGAGCCGGATGGAGTTATACTAACAAGTGTGCTTTCTGCTTGTGCCAGCCTTGGGCTTCTTGACTATGGCAGATGGGTCCATCAGTACATTGATGAATGCCGTATCAAGTGGGATGTTCATATAGGAACGACATTGGTTGACATGTATGCAAAGTGTGGTTGTATAGACATGGCGCAGCGTATCTTCAGTGGAATGCCTTCTAGGAATATCCGTACTTGGAATGCCTATATAGGTGGCCTAGCAATAAATGGACATGGGAGAGAAGCATTGAAACTATTTGAAGATTTGATCGAGTCTGGTGCAAAGCCTAATGAAGTGACATTTCTTGCTGTTTTTACAGCTTGCTGCCATTCTGGTTTGGTCAGCGAAGGCCGAAAGTATTTCAATGAGATGTCAAGTCCCCTCTACAATCTTTCTCCCTTGTTAGAACACTACGGCTGCATGGTTGATTTACTCTGCAGAGCAGGACTGGTGGAGGAAGCTGGGGAGTTGATAAAGACAATGCCCATGCCCCCTGATGTGCAGATCATAGGAGCGCTTTTGAGTGCCTGTAATACATATGGGAATGTTGGATTCACCCAAGAAATCTTGAAATCACTGCAGAATTTTGAATTCCAAGATAGTGGCATATACGTGCTTCTTTCTAATCTGTATGCCACAAACAAGAAATGGGCTGACGTGAGAAATGTTAGGAGACTGATGAAGCAGAAAGGAATAAGCAAGGCTCCTGGGTCTAGCATTATAAGGGTGGATGGTAAGAGTCATGAATTTTTAGTTGGAGACAGTAGTCATCCCTATAGTGAGGATATTTACGTACTATTGAACATCCTTGCCAATCAAATATACTCTGAGGGGCATATTAATACTCTCTGCTAATCAGACAAGCACGTTTGGTCCTGAGCTCTGTCTATGGACTCGAGCAACTTCTAATGATGCATTCTATAAAGTGTCCCTAAATAATTTTAGACTTGTCTTATTTACTATGTTCCCTCCATGGCCAGATTGGGACTTGATATGGAAGTTCATAATAGTTACACGAGACCACTGCATTTATGGAAAAGATACGGGTCACTCTTTGCCAAATTAAACTTAAGCTTATGCATTGAGAAGCAGCTGAGGAGCAAGGTGGATTCATAGGTAACCTCTTTTAGGGGCCAAAGGGAAATTTTATCTGGCATCTGCGACACAGTGACAACGTTTCAAGTTTATGTTTGTGAGCTTTGACGAGACCACAGGGTCAATGGTCACCTGAACTTTGACGAGACCACAAGCTCTGACATGAAACAGAATCATAATAGAAATAGAAGCCACTTGGGTAAGTTCAGATACGGAATACGTCAACACATTCAATGGCACGTGGTCATAATAGTAAAAGAACTCTACCATTACTTGTAGGAGTTTTCCTGGAGCTTGAGCATGCTGACTTGTTTATTTTCTTCCAAATGAGATTCCAATTTTAAAGAAGAGAAATTCTTGACAATAAACATAATTTACACGACTTGTGTAAATTAAAGTAGTTATTTGACCAAGTACTTGCATAGTTAGTTAAGAGGGGGTTTCAGAAATTGTCTATTCCGGAATGTGTCGTTTTCATCGAAAAGGTTTAGAAAAGAAAAATACAATTACACGTATACTTTGAGTTTATTTATTATGACTATTGCTGAAATGAAAGAAGAACCAACAGCCTCCTCAGATGTGTACGTGAGAGAAATTAAAATACATTAATGATGTGAAGTTCTTAGTGGAGAAATGTGACTTCTTTGAATAAGCTTCTTGGTCGGCTGCATTCCATAGAGGCCGTGTTTGAATAATGGGTATGTCAAGTCTCTTGAACAACTTCGAATTCCTGGTCAACAAAGAAAATGAAGATATCAAAGTCAAATTTAATCCCTTATTGGTATTTTTAGAATACTATTCAGATTTTGTTCTTTTACGGTTTTGAAGTGACAAAACAATTTCTGGCTTTATGCTCCATTTTTTTTTTATATTTAATTATCGTTTACTGTGTGTGATGCCTAAGCATTCCGAAACAAATAGAGATAGATTCTATGTGATTATTCCAATTTGACCATATATTTTTCAAGACACAATGCATATTTGGACTTTCAAACGCACTGAGATATATTCAGGAAAGGCCAAGATACTTTGTAGGCTGATTTTGTAAGTAAACATATATCATTAAAGAACGGTTACTAACTAAATAGAATACTATTCTATTTAGTTATTATTCATTAAAGAATGGCCACAAACTTTTTCTGCTTTCTTTGGTAATTCTCTGATTTTTCGGAAGGTTGTCAAATAAGATATTGTATCCAAATCTTATGCATTATAATCACTTGCTAGTGAAATTGTTTGGCAGTAATGATCACTCAAATATTTTGAAGTTTCACTTGACACAATTATGCTCTTATGTGATAACAAATTTGCCACGCACTTTACTTATAACTCCTTCTACATAACAGAGATCTAAACATGTAGATACCGTTTGTCATTTTATCTGTGAGCTTGGTTCAAAAGCAACTCTTCACTCTCTTTCACGTCAAAATTGAGCATCAAATATCTAATATATTTACAAAAGCCATTTTTGTTGTTGTCTTCAATCCTTTCATCGACAAGTTGGAAATCATAAATATCTATTATTGGACTTGAGGATATCAGAATCAAATATAATTAAATGTTATACATGTTATATATTATTAGTTATTTTACTTCTTTTTTTATTCATTTTATTAGTTCATTACTATTACATATAATCTTCTCTTATATACAAATATCATCATGATTCAATGAATTATTTTATTTCTTTCTATCTTGATAATGTGCATACAAGGACAAGATACAAATCCTCATCAAAATTCACACCCTTTAGTCTTCTGTGTATCACAAACCAGAAGAATAAATGAAATTTATTGAATTAAACTTCAATTGTTTTCTGATTTAGAGCCGTGTATCTCCATCTCTCCTTCTCCACAAAATCAGCATCAAGAAACCTGGCAACAAAAGTCCATAGTTTATATACATCTTCAAAATTAGCCAGGAAGCTTAATGCAGCAGTAACTACTGTTACTCCTAGTTTATCCCTATCTTTCTTCTTGTTGGAGGTTAGTCCCTGGCCTCTTCCTTCTTTGGTCTGTAGAACTTTTCCCTTGTCTTCTGAATACTTATCTGCAAACCAAATATGATGCAGAAACCCATAGCTCAGAGATATATTGTTCCTATCAGCAAGTTTCTGTACAAGGACAGGCTCAACCTTCTCGCCCTTCCAATCAAACACATTGAATGCCAAAGCAGGCCCTCTATCAAATTTTACCTTTGGGCCATAAATCTTGACTAGGGGTTCCCCTGCTGCATTAGGGTGCTTCAGCTTCATCATGGAGTTCACCAGCCAATTTATCAGGTACCTTGTTCTATTGGTGATCATTGTCAATCCCAAAGAGTCCACTTGATCCAAACATCTGCACTCAATGTTGAATCCCCCGTTCTCACCATCTTGTGCTTTCTTATTTTGATGTCTCTCAACCACTTCTTTTGCTTCAACACTTCCAGAGCCTCCTTTTGCCTCTGCTGGTGCCACCATTACCTGAAGCTCACATGATTCTTCTTCAACTTTTAAAGCTTGCGAAGTTTGTATCCGACCAGAGAAAGAATTTAAGGAAGACAATTCTTGGTCTTGCAAGCTAGATAATGGTTTTTGTTTGCAGTTCCCAGAAGAACACTTATCTTCTGATGACTGACGTAGAAACCTATCTGGTACGAGGTTCACAATTCCTGCGCAAGAAGAGGATTCAAGAGTGGTGATAGCAGATTTCTTGACAAAAAGGCATCCAAACCCTGATGGATTTTCTCCGAAGACCTTGTAGAATGAACAGATGAGAAAGTCAGGTCGAAAGAGAGAGAGGCCAAAGCTATCCATGTCTTTGGGTCCCAATGCACAGGCATCGATCAACACATGCCATCCATTCTCCTGTGCTATGCTCATCCACAGGTAAGGATATCTTGCTCCTGTTACCCTGGAGTGAAGTGGAAACACGAAGAGACCCCTCTTCTTTTTCTTCTTCCTCTTGCTAACAATCATCTTCCTCAGTTTTGTTGACTGAATCCTCAGCCTTGACCATGAGAACTCTGCTGACATGGCCTTGGCTCCTCTCTTCTCGGAGCAACTGATCATTGCTTCCACTGCCTCACTCTCATAGTCATAAACTGTCAGAAGCTTCTTGCTAGATTGGAATGGATACGAGTCTGCCACGAGTTTGAAAGCTGAAGTTCTGTTTGCTGTGAAAACCATGAAGTAGTCATTTTCAGAAATGTTGAGAAACTTCATTATTCTTCTCTTCATGGCAGACTCAAACTCTGACTCCTGCCCCCCATGAAGCAAAAGTGTTTTCAGATTCCCGGTCTTGTAGGATATGCTAAAGAAGGGAATATCCGAATATTGGGGTGGGGAAAGAGGTGTTGAAGAAGAGGCAAGTTGGGTTTTTGAGGTGTCATGGTGGTGTTGGCGTTGGTAATAGGAGAAGAGGCCAATACCAATGTAGTCAAGGCATGATTGGTTGGAGAAAGAGAGATGGTAATATTCCTTAGCTCTTAAATGGTCCACTTGGTCAGTTTCGGAGTACTGAGGATAAACTTTCTTGAATTCACCGAATGATTCATGAAGAGAAGGAAGGGACTCATGGTTGGTGAATTTGGTGTTTGGGAAGATATAGGATGACGTGGTGGCTACAAAACTGTGGCGACACTCTGCAGAACTGTTTCTGGGTTTGGTTGTTGTGTTCTGAGATTGAGGTGGTGCAGGATTGAACAATAGAGTAGGGCAACAACCTTGAGGGCATGGTTGGGAGCCCTCATTTTGACCAAGGGACTGCATCTTTTTTTTCTTCTCTGCACTCAGAGACAATTCTGGTTGTTATATATACCTGTTTGACAGATGGATTTATTCTCTGTTAAAACAAACATAAAGATCACATAAATTTTGTATTGATTTATCTGTAATTATGTGGCTGACACAGTACTGTGTGAACACACTGACAAGGTCAGGTAGCACAATTTGGACTATTTCTTCGTTTCTTGGGTAGTTTGTCAAGTTGACCTCTTAGTTATATTGTGTCTCATAGTCCAATCAATCTGCTTCAAGGCGTGATGGTGGTGCTGATGTATGCTTTGGGGGATTTCTTTACACGTTATTATAGATAAAGAAAAGGTAAAAACATTTCTTGTTGCACCTAATTAAATTATTTTGTTTACTTTTACTCACTACTGACTCCTCTCCAATTCTTTTGTTCTTTTGGTCAATTCACCTTCTCCTTTTTCAAATAGTGGCTATTCATGGTAACGGAGAAATTATCTTAAGTGATCAAAGTAAAGTTAAGAACACTTGGTCATTGCATATACAGAAAAAAATTACGACATATGCGTATGCAAGCAAGTAACTTTACTTGACATAAAACCAAGAGTTAAATTTTGAGAGAATAGTAACAAAATTGTTGACTGTGTTAGCTAGTAACTAAGTTTGGTCTAATGGGAAATCTGGTACAAAAATCTTTGGTGCATGGGTGAAGAATGAACACGTTTGTGAGAGTAAAAGGTGGAGCCAGGTACTTGAAAGCAAAGCAATAGTGAGTGGAGGACAGAATGGTCGTTATCTAAGGCGGCATTATCGATTAGGTCGTAAAGAAAAATCTCTTGAAAAATCTTCTAAGTACTTCGTTTGCTTAAGGTTTAAGTGTTGCAAAATACATGAAAACAAAAGCTCCATGATTGTGGATGCATTATTACATGCACTTGTAAGATTGTTGAATGTGTTGAGTGCACATATTGTGTCGATGATATTAAACTATTTTTTGGAAGTGAGGTTACATTATTATTGGTTGGGATGCTTAATGTGCGAGGACACTGGGCTCAGTAACCCAAATAAATAGGAGGCATGCTTATGATGAGGAAAACCCTTTATTCAAAAAAGAACAAAGTGAATTTGACTGCCATTAAAGTCACTTCAATTAACGAAAAAGAAAAGGCAAAGCTGCAGGCAACAGCACAAAGAAGGTTTGGTATGTTTTGCGGGAAACCGAGGAAAAAGAAGAGTGCAAAATTTGTTGCGAAATTAAGGGTTACCAAAGGCCAAATACCTTTATTATATTATAACTCTTGAAGCTACCCATAATAACTTGATACATATAGTTTAAATAAAATAATAAACATATTGGCTCCAGACATTTTGTTTTTATATTTCATATTAGGAACATCATACAAAAGGAACATTGATGTGTTCGTCAGAAGAATAATATAGACACGTGTTAAACTATTCACTTTAGTTAACCCCTCTTTCTTTCTACATTAACACACCGAGAGTTTTGTTTACTGAAGTTTAATTAAGCTTTAAATTATTTAAAAATATCCTACATTTTCAGGTAGTTGCACCAATAAAGAAGAGTTGCTGCAAAAAATAATGCTTTGAATGATAGATGGAAATGGACATTGGACAGCTTGTGCTTACTTTTGGAATTTGTTTTTATTCCATTTCTTTGGATCCAATAATTTCCATTTTTTACTGTAGTTTGGTTTGGTGGAGTGATGAGAGAACTTTTATAAATTAATTTATAAAGAAATTAATTCAAACTTATGTTAAAAGTTATTTTCACTTTTTTTTCATTTTTTTACTTTTTTTTTCCTAAATCTAGTATGTTATTTAAGTTTCTTGTCTGAATTAGCTTTTCATTCTCACCCTAAAATATTTATTTATGTGTGGTTTATTTAATCATTTAATGTTATAAATTTTACTTTTTCATGATTATACTTAAAAAATTATCTACAGAAGTTCTTCCATATATGCATATTGTTTTTCTTTTTTTACTTTTCCTCAATTCCTACCATTCAGAGTCGCATAAACTGAAAAGAATATATAAATAGAATGTATAAAGACTAAAAACAATGAAGGAATTAAAAGAAGAAAAAAAATTGAATGTATGCATCAAACAAACAACTTTATTTATTCATCAACCCTCTCTTCAACTTTTATCTACCACCAACTTAGGAATCAACGGTTGACATTTTAACCTTTGTTTTTGATTATAAACAATGAAAAACCACCGAATGAAAATTTGGGTATATTATTTCACTACTAAAAAAATTAATATTTTTTATTAATTTTGTTTTAAATTTTTTTAAAGAAATATCTATAAATATTCTTATAAAAAAATTACAGATTACGAATTTTATAATTTTGTAAGAAATAATTATCTACGAAGGAATTATCTACCAATTAAAATTTTTAGAAAAACAACATAAATAAATTTTTTTTATAAATTATTTTAATAAATTTATAAAAAAAATCAATATAATATGAAATTTTTTAATAGTGTATTAGACTAAAACATCCGGTTTAAAAATATTGACTCATACTCAAATATATAATTATATTTGATAACAAAAGCCACGATTGTTAATGGAATAGATACTAAAAATAACTTTACTGTCCCCTGTATTAAATATTTACCCCAAGTTAAATTTTTACTTATTATATGTAGGATGTGCTAAACCTCGTGGATGTTTTGTGTTTGTTGAATAAACTGGCTGAAATTGTATGACATATATTGCAATGTCCTCATGTACTCATGGTATATTTTAAAGATATAAACCAAAAATGTGAAAATCTACATTTATAATATAAAAACTAAAATTATGAAAATTTTAAAATATAAATATACAAATAAAAAATGTCAAAATCTAATTCCTAATTAAAATGTGATTTATCACATTTCTAAATATATTATCTAATAAATTGTTAATCGAATCATAATCTCTAATCATAAAATAGTTGCATGTACAGTAGCACCAATTATGATAAATTTATTCATCAACATTTTATATGTGTAAACAATTATAATTATAATAATTTTTTTTTTTTAACTAATGGCTTTAAAAAAATAATGAATGAATTTTTGTACTACTTTAACATTATCTGTTGTGAGATAATTTACTTTGAGCAGCATGTGCATATAAATGTCTTATAACTTTACGAAATTATTAAAGGCTTAATATATGTCCATATATTTTAGAGGATACTAACATAGCAATACTGGAACAGTTTAGAAATATATATATATATATATATATATATATATATATATATAATTTGGATGGACGTGTTTGACTACTCAAATGCAATCAGTGAAATTCAAATAATTTGATAAAAAATCAGTGTAAAATTCAATTAATCCAATCCAATTTTATGATAAAATTAATCATTTATAAAATTAGAAAATATTCTGCATCAATAACATTGTTATAAAAATAGACTATTTTAAGTAAAAAAAAAAAACCCTCATTTTTTTCATCATAAAAATATATATTGCTAGTAAAAAGAATCAAATTAGTGATAGTATAACGCTATTTTACCAATACTTTTTTCACAACATATCTTACAATAAGAATAGACTTTGAAAGACAAGAATAAAAAAAATTGTAAAATAAGATAAATGTTGAAATAGAAAAAGAAGAAAAGAGTTATAGAAATGTTATACAATAGTTGGAGTGACGATAATATATTGTGATTATATTTAATTTATACTTCATATTATATTACATTACCGTATACTAATTATGTTTAACCAAAGTGTAATGTTAATTCAGCATTTCTAGCAACCCTTCACAACTTGACAGAGCAAGAACACAAATCATAGCAGATTCCTGATTTGGACGGTCCAAAAGGTTTATTGATAAAGACATCAAGGTTCTTGGAATAAGCCTTCTTCTTACTTTTATGTTTGTGTTTGCTTTCAATGTTTCCAACCTCATCAAGTCTGCAACTTCTATTTTTCTTAGTTCTCATTAGTTATGTTCTTACTTTTTATGTGAATAAGGTTTGAGTGTAAGTTTAGATTGTTTTCGTTATTTTTTATGGACCACATTACTTTGACATTAAAAGAAATATATCCTTCCAATTATTATTTTTTGATAAATTTTTTTTTACAACTTGACATAGTTTAAATGGATTTAAAATATAAAAAAATGAAAAATTCACTTAAAAAATGATAAAAGGTTATAAAATAAAATTGTCAAAATTTAGTTGTTATAATATAATTTTTTTATTATTTTATTATTATATAAATATAAAAATTATTACTTTTTTATTCACTATTTTATCTCTGACAGTTGTCAAATAGCTTTTATGGTGTCAAAAAATCAACTTTCATTTTTTATTCATGTGTTGTGTTCTTTAATATAGGAGTAGATTAACCCATTATCGTTAAAAATTAAATTAAAAGATTAAATTATATTTATTGGAATTATTATCATGTTCGCTTTAAACATTCATTAAAGTAATTACTAAGATTTGATATTAATGAGCATGTTTTCGAGTTTTACATGTTTAATCAAAGAAAAGTGCTATTTGGATTGATGTATTTGGCGATTTGGTTTATACATTCTTTTGTCATTGGAGTTTTTAGGGATACTTTCAGTTTCTTTCTTATTTTAGGATTTTGATTTATATGGTTAATTAATTAATTAATTAGTTAATCCTTTAATTTATGCATGATGTACTATAATTGACATCTGAGATAGATACAAGAGAAAGTGAAAGCATTCTTGAATTGCAAAATCATATGTTAATCAAAGAAGAACATCTTGGAGTTATTATGAGACCATATAATCTCAGTAAGTTTTTCTCTACCTTAAGTGTTCTACAAGTGAACAATAAAGGAAACATATGTATCCATCAACTATATCGAACTATGTTGTTACATTATGTTTCCTTAAAAAAATAAAAACTTGTGGAACTAAAGAAGAAGAAGAAGAAGACGAAGTCACTTGTGTGATCCTTGCATACTGGTTCAGTGGTCTCTTCAATGGAGTGAATGATGATATGCACCGAATAGCGTAGAAGATTACATGTTAAGCTAAAGCAGCAACAGGGCAACTCTCCTTTGGCAAGATATTTCATGAGATGATCATGTCATTTCCTGCCAACAAAGAGAAGCCCTATGACTGATTTGCTTATTCACTGCTGTTGCACAACAACGTTCCATGAACATAGCAATTTATAATCCCAGGACATGGAATAAACTAATAATCAAAAGCATATGCTTAAGGCTTATGCTGTGAATATTCTTCAAGGAATTTGAGGGTGATTTCCCTTCATGAGAAACAGGTCATCCTCTTTCTCTATCTCACCTGCTTTTTAGTAAAAATGGGGAAAGTAGGTGAAAGTTAGATGCTTCTTCCATTTCATGAAGGTGCCATGGGGTTGGGGTACCACATGTTGCAGAGCATATGCTAATGTCTCTTTCTCTTACTTAAACTATGTTGTGAATGCAACAACTTGTTTTCTAATGTTTATTAGTCCAGCCACCATTTTAAGTGTTACATGTGTCCTTTGAAATTAAGATAATGGTCATCTTTACTTGGACCATAAAGACAGAGAATTTTTTGAAGATATTTTTTGGTATCATAAATCTTGCAATTCTGACTTCATTTATGCTATGACTGTGAATTTAGTTTTTGGTTTTAGACTCCATCCAAAGTCATTAATAAGACAAGGTGAACCAATCTTAAAGAGAAAAAAGAAACAGAAGTTATTTAATTATATTAATTTTGTTTATTTAGTGGACTGTGTGGGAATATTAATTCAGTATGTCATCATGCTCTAACTTTAAAAGGGATTAAACAATTTCTCTCCAATTTTTTGTATCAAATTGCAATTATATTACTGAGATAACAATATTATAATAGAAAAAAAATAACAGGTGCAAATGTTGTCCTATAAACAGATACAGCATTCTGAAGAAAAGAGAAAGAGATCTAAGTGACAACCCAAATACTACACAGCACACTGATAAGAAACAGCAGAAAATATGCACTCAATTGATCCCTTCACTTTTCTGTCCACCGAAGATTCTTTTGTTTATAATTTTTTCTCCCATGTACCTGTATCAAATTGACAAAAATAAGTTACTAAATCATTGTTATTATTATTATTATCAATATCAAATCACAAGTATTCCAATAATTGTTTACCTTCCAAGCATCATGACAGTGGCTTGAGGATTAGTCCCAGGTGTGCGATAAAAGGTGGATCCATCAATTACCCTGAGAGCTTCGACCCCAATAACCTTATAATCATGATCAACTACTTTACCAGTGAGACACCCTCCATGGTAATGCCAAATTGTTAGCACAGTGTCTCTGCAATACTGCTGTAAAGAATGAGCAGCATTAGCATGCTTTGGCCTCAAGTTCATTGGTATCAGCAACATCAACTCCATCAGAGCATGGACCGGCAAGTTGGGGTACCGGAACTTTGATAACGCTTTTGAGTTTATCACATCAATGATGGTTTTCATGCCTTCAACACAGATTCTCAAGTCCTCTGGATCCTTGAAATAGTTAAAGGTAACTGATGGATTATCATTGGGATTTGTGGTTATCAGCTCCAAATGACCTGTGGATCGTGGTCCCGTGATCTTTTCAATGATGATTCCTCCTTTCAGAGTTGAACCCGTTAAAAATCTAACAAAGTCCGAAACCCTCTGCTTGTTTTCTGAGGAAATCGTCGAAGGCTGACCCGACTTCAAACAACAACAAATTTCAGAACAAAAGCATTCTTATTAGTAAACATTCAAGTTCAAAAAGCAAGCAGCATATGGGACACTGACCTGGTTCGACACAAATTCAAAAATCTTTTGCAGTCTTTCAGACCAAGAATGTCCCAAACTTAATCCACTGCCTGTTTCGATGAAGCTACCAGACTTTGTGATCCCCACTGTTTGGACCAGAGAGATTTCTACAGGCAAAGGGGAAGGAACCACTAGAACGTTCATTGGATTATCTGCCATCTCTTGACCCACCCATTGCCGATCCAAAACCACCGTGATTCCATGACCCTGCAGATGTTTAGCAGGACCAATCCCACTCAGCATCAGCAACTGTGGGCTCCCAATTGCTCCAGCTGATAAAATTATCTCATTCTTTCCTTTTCTGTTTAAGTATGCTCTATGCATCTCTCCCAATGCATCTACGAACATTACTCCATAAGCTTCTGGTCTTCTTTTTCCTGTAAAAAAAGAATGCTCAAACGCATTGCCATCACTCTTACTATACAATAAGGAAAACAAGGAAGCCAAGTTTGTTAAATTTCATCACAGAACCAATCCACCTTACAAAACTAATAATTTTATGTTATTTTCTTCTCCTTACCTGTGTTATATCTGAATAGTATCTTCTGCACTGTGGCATGGAGATAAACAGAAATTTTGTTGGGATCAGCATAGTCTAACAAATCAGCTGCAGTGTGCCTGTTACCCTTCTTATCAAAAATTGTCCCTCCAATCTTAGTCCCATTTAAGTGATCATAAGTAAAGTTATTATAAGGCAACACACCTACTTCCACCAACCCATCCCTCACTGCTGACTGCCACTGCAGCATAGGGGGCTCAAAAACCACCTTTCTTTCGACCCATTTATAAGATTCCTCAGCCAAAGATTCATTCCAACCAGAAATCCTTATGAAGTCAGAGCTAGCCCTTGAATAGAACCCTGCGTTCAAGACAGAGCCACCACCCAGAACACGAGCCCTCGCATTGAGTACCCCATCTGTGGATATGAACGGTTGGGAAAACGATGAAGGGCTTATGTCAGCCAGGGAATGGACAAAGTTCTTTAGGTTGATTCGCTCTGGGTTTGTGTAAGGAGAACCTCCTCTTTCCAGGACTAGAACTCTTGCACCCTGTGAGAGAGTTGCTGCAAGGGGACACCCACTTGTTCCTCCACCAATCACAATGTAGTCATAAGACAAAAATGGTGGAGCAGATGTTGCTTCTCTTACAAATGCGTACTTCGAAGCTGCATGGACACATGAGAAACAAAAACAAATGCATGAGGTGAAAAAAGTTCCAAACAGACTCTACGAATGCAACAATATGGGACTCACAAAAAAATTTGAAAAGGAAAAGTCGTAGTTCACAACAAAGCATTTACCTTGTCCAGAATGAGATAAACCAGACAGGAATATGCACTCAACAAGAAGTGCCCACATAAATTTATCCAACATCGAACCCATTGTTGTCAGGAACTTGGAAGATCTGTTCCAAAGAGTTGAAACCCTTCTTATAATAACCAGAAATTTAAAGTCACCACTACATGCACTACCCTTTGCTCTTGTCTGTTCAACAACATTCAAAGTTTGTCTCATTCCATACAAAGATCAAGTGTTCTTGAAAATGCATGAAGCGTGACAGGGACATCGATTGGATCTTTTAAATTGCCCTATAAACTATACGTCAAAATTATCATTTGTGGTTAACCAAAATATTCATTGTTGTATCACAATCATAAAGAAAACCTTATACAACTCTCAAGATTAGAGAGGGTAAAAACACGACAAACGAAAGTATTTCAGATATCCAAACTGAAACAACCTTTCTTGTAAATTAAGTTAACCTACATTTTTCTTTTAAAGAATCCTATATTGTTATTTTACACTGTAATGGTAAGATCCACGAGTCAACTAATAAACCTTAGATTTTATCTAGAGATGACTCCTTGTGAAATGCACAAGTAAATTATTTGAATATTGTTTGACTGGAGTATATTGAAATGCACTATTTTAATTTTTTATGTGGGTTAGTCTTAGATGTGTTCTTTGTAACAATAATGTAAGTTTACTATAATTTTTTTCAGTTTTTGCATTCAAACAACATTTACAGCAATAATCTAATCTAACATTTATTTTCTTTGATATCGTATAATGCAGTATCTTCTTTGTTGAGTTTTTATACTTTTCTGTCATGGTTAGATGTGTCTTTTTACTGAAAGTTTTTAACACATTAATATCAACAACATGCCCTCATGAGTAAATTATTTTTCAAGTTTTGCACAATCCTATATATCTTTTAATCAATATTTTTAAAAGTGAATTCGTCAAATCAATAGCTTAATAGTTCAACAGTATTCTAATGGTGATTGGACTAGTATCACTTGAATTATTATAATAATTAAATAATATAAAATATATATATAATATCATTATCATCTGATGTTAAAAAATTAAAATAAGAAATGTATAAAAATCTTAATATATTTTTGGAGAAAAATAAAAAATTAGGTATTGACATTTAAAGTAAATATAAAAATTAAAATAAAATATATTAATCATACTTATATTAAGATTTTAATAATATTTGTCGATATTTGTTATTAATAATAATTTCACATGTAGCATAAAAAGAAAATAACAAACATTTTAGGTAGTTTCTTTTTTTTACTTCTTTTAAGAAAAAGGTAAAATAATGTATTATTAAATATTTTTTAATCAAACATATTTTTTATCGGTTTTATTGGTTTTTCTTCATACTGATTTTTTACCTTCTTAAAACCAGTTACTTTGTGGGTTCATAGATTAACCGGTTAGATAAGCGGACCGGATTGATTTTCAAAACAAAGATTTTTAAAATCTACATTAAACTATATTGTTAACTATTGATAATATAATTTTTTTCATGCATTTCATTTTCTTTAGCGTGAGTTTTAAGGTTTTGTTAATAATATATATTTTTTTAAAATTGAATAATAATTCTTGAAAGTTTATACAACGAATATTTTTTTTTTTCTTAATCCTTCTAATAAATGTACTACTTTTAGTGTTATCTAAAGTTTTAAAAACAGTATGCCTTTCTCAAAAACAAAATTAAACAAAAATCTACATACTTTATAAAAAAATGAATAAAACTTTAATTTATATTAAAATAAGTAATAAAATGAGCTTAAAATTCCATTGAAATTCATAAAATATCTTAAAAGAAAGTCCGCAGCCAGGAATCTCCCATGGGTTTTGAACCCCTTAGGAGACCAACCAATCTTGCTACAGCGGATAACCCAAAAGTATAGAACAAGTAAATATATATTTATTGGTTTGTTCCATTACCGCAATAATTAAATACTCGTTTAATACTTAATAACTGTTCTGTATTTTATTAAAAAAAATTAATATAAATGTATAATTTATTTTGAAGAAATCACACATTATTTAAAATAAAAAACTCTCTCGAGAATTAATTGTATATGTAAAGATCTATAAATTAGGTTAAGAGGAGTAAAGGTTATAAAGATGACATTTGCTTATTTATTAAGGAAAATATTTTTTAGACAGACATTTTTATTGATAAAGTTACTAAATAGAGTTTAGTTTTTTTATTTTTATGAAAATTAAGAGAATAAAATAATAAAGTTTTAGAGTTTTTTTTATCAAAAATAGTTGTTTGTCATTGTAAAAAATTTTGCCAAAATATCATTTCTCATTTATTAAATAACAATCAAATTATAAATATATTTTTTCTTAATCGAGTTTTATTTTATCAAAAAATATTATATCTTTGTAACTCTTTTCTAAAAATCTCTTTTTTCCATTATTCTAAATTTTAATTTTTTTTATCCCACGAAATCAAATATCATATAAATGATTCTTGTATAGTTTTATACATCCAATCAATCAATGTTAAAAACACAGTAATTTTTTTTGTTCTTTTTTTTAAGTTAATTTAATATACAGTTGTGTGATTCAAGATGAATATTTGTTTATTTATGATCACGAAGATGTATTCAAATTTTTAATTAATATTTTCTTTGTGTAATTAAAATATTTTGTGAATTGTTAGGAACAACAACATTAAAGTAAGAGATTTTTTAATTTAAGTAAGGAAAACTAATAACACAATTGTATGTTTGAATAAATTGATGTGTGAATACTAATTTCAATTAAACAATAAATTGATTTGTGAGTTTGGTTGAAAGAGAATTAAAAGTTGTGATATGCATGTGCTCTGTGATAATTGGATTGTATAGGATGTTTTCTTTTGATCAACTTGGACTATCAAAGCACTACACATTTTATGTATCATACTTAGGAACGAATAAATTCCAAGTATAGGTAAACATGTCATGTTTAGATGTATGACCAACACTAAGTATTTATTTGAATAGAATGTGTGCCTATAACAGTTTTGTATAATCATATATTTAACGTTTACTTTACATTTTGTACATAAATACATAAAAGAAACTTGTTGAATGACGTAAATATATATACATATGGTTTTCATTATTCGAATGACACTGAAAGTGATCTATATTATTTATTAATTATTATTATATAAAGAGACAAAAAGTGTGTCCATTTTTTATTTTAATTTTATCCTTTAAGTGTTTTTTTAGGAAAAATTCACCATTCTTCTTTTAAATTTAATCACTTTTTTAAATTAAATAAAAAAGCATATACAAAATAAATAAATAAACTATTTATTATCAAATTATAAAAATTATTTATATTTGTTATTATTATTATTATTATAATTTTATTATTTTTTATTATTATAAAAATGTGAACACACGTATATGTTTTTATTAATAGATAATAAGATTTCATTGTATATTATTTTGTATGAGATGAATATTAGTTTTTCAATTGTTGTATATCTCATATATATATATATATATATATATATATATATATATATATATATATATATATATATATATATATATATAGTATATTTAACTACGCGTAATTGAACATTGTATCTAGTAATTATAATATTTTAAAATTAATTACTCTGGTATATAAAGAGTTAGTTATTTACTATTTTCTACATTAAGGTGAATCATTAATTTATTGGATTAAGTTAACTTCATTAAAAAATTTAATTTTTTACGAATTATCATTCTGATAATTCTGGTATGTGATTTAAAATTATGTTATCCTTTGTATCAAATTCGTATGAGATAAAGATGGTAGCTCTGATAGTCTCTTGTGTGAAAAAAACATGTATAATATGTGATGATGGATTTAAGGGTAATTAATACAGGTGTTTGCTTCAAATAATTTAAACTGATTTAAGAGGATGTATAGAGACCCTAAAATTCTCATCTCCTCGTGGATGAAGAGATTAGGTGGCCAAGATCACATAATTATAATCTTTTATAATTTTTACTCATAACTTTTAAATAATAATAATAATATAAATTATATTAAGAATAATATTAATGATAATAACATATCATTAACGTTGATATTAATTGTGGAACTAAAACTATTGAAAAACTAATTATTATTATTATTATTATTATTATTTTTAAACTTTATGGATAATTACTAATAATAATAAGAGTAATTATATTAGTAATAATAACAATTACATTAATAATTATTATTATTATTATTATAATTATAGCAATATTGGTAATAATAATAACACTTACATTTTATTTTATATTAATTTTAATCATTGGGGTAAAATTGTAATCTAATAGTTTTATTTATTAAATTATTTTCTTTGTTCATCACATCCATCAAATAATTCATAAACTTTCATAAATTTTATCTTAAAATTCCTTCAATTTCATTTCTCCATTTTCTAATATCCATTCACGCAAATTCATCATTGGAAGCAAACACGGCCTTAAGAGATACTGAAGAAAAAAAAATAAATGTATTTGTGTATTCAAGTGTGAGTTTAAACTCTAAAGTTAAGTAAAAATGAAAAAGTTACGCATCACATAAGGATGAATATCTATAAATTCAATATAAGATTTTAGGTTGGAAGTGATATCGATACTTTAATATGAATTGGATTTATGTTTCATTTGTATTGTATTTTTTTAGTGATACTCCCTCGAAATATCTATAAAAAAGATAGGTTCCCTCTATTCTTTAATTAGATACTCGTTGGAGTTTTTTAGTATTGTTATCTACTTATTAGTAAAGAATTTTTTTTATATTCTTTGTAA
>Ga0214544_1003312_pt1 | contig 33477 bp, 16 predicted proteins | sample CNSS3metaG_FD_160074 | JGI IMG/M metagenome (GOLD analysis project Ga0214544, IMG submission 160074) | Root nodule microbial communities from cowpea collected in UCLA plant growth center, Los Angeles, California, USA - CNSS3 | ecosystem: Host-associated > Plants > Roots > Nodule | place: USA...
ACCCTTTTCCAGTTTTGGGATTTGGAGGCTGCAAAAGGTGAGATTTTTCACCTGGGTTTTGTATGTCATGTTAAAAAACCTGTTTTTTCTTTCTGGGTTTTTTTTTTTTTTGGTTTGGTTTGGTTTGTTTTATTTATTTATTTTATTTTACTTTGCTGTTTTTTTTTTCCTTCTGGGATTTCTTGTTATGCATGTAAACATGAGCCAATGTGTTTTTTAAGGTTTAATCCTCTGTGTGAAAGGTTGAGGGAGTTTGGTGCATTATGTGTGAACTAGATGAGCTCAAGTTGCATTTGTATGTGCCTAATGACTTTGACTTTTTGTTTTGTTCTGTTTCTTGTTCTTGAGCTCCACCTGCTGCTTTTTTGTGTATTGCAAATTCATACTTGGATGAAATGTTTGTTGAGAGGTTTTCGCATCATCACAATTGACTGCTTCTGTAACAGTTTTAAGTTCATTGCAAAAGTTTCTCATTTGCTTGAGTTTGTGGAATTGGTTTATTCATTTGATCTATGGGGTTCTTGAGTTTTGTTGAGAATGGTTATATGCTTATACTGCTAACTTCTGACTCTGCTGTAAGTAAACTTGTAAGAAGTCTCTTTATTGGAAAGTGCTTTTGGTTTCTGGAAATGCAAGCTATCTTAGGTTGAAGAGAGAGATGTTTATGCGCATGACTGTTATTGATATTTTAATATTCTTCATAATGGATAAAAAGGACTTGGTAGGTCTAATTGACTTTTTTGTGATTTTGTTCAAAGATTGGCATATTAACATGTGATTGGGGCTTTGGTCAAAGATGAGGGTTGCCTCATAACTTCCAAATGAGTTTGAGCTAACCTGATCAGTTATTTGATTCTGTTAATTTCCTTCTACCTAATTTGTCTTACTCATGATTTTGGTTTGATCTATATCTTTGCTTAAAGTCAAAGAAATTGCTTATATTCCATCTTCTTTTGCTAAGAAATGAACTTTTACCTGTTAGAGAATGGTATACTTGGTACAGTAATTTTATGCTGTTTTAAGAATCCAAATGGTATACTTTTTACACTATCAAGTTCTCTGCACTCCAAATTTTTGTGTATTGTGTACAGCCTCATGTGGCAATGAAGCTGTTAAATGTAATTTTTTTAGAGAAAGATAGCCTTCTCTTTTGTTGGAAAAAGTGAATAACCAGAAAAGTAAACATGGGCACCTTCATGACGAGTAGAAAATTTCAAATACAAGTAAGGTTTATACTTAAACATAAAAGGCTTAAGTTGAAGTATAGTTTCTGAAAGGTATTCACTTGGAAAAGTAGTCACATACTCATGATAAGTTTTTCAGTTATTGGCTTGTCAACTTATTTGCCCAGTAATTGAGAATGACATCTATATTGTGTAATAGTCTTGTGGCAATCTGTTATTTGGTTTGTCTTTGATATAATGAAGAAATGTTTTTGCAATATATGCTGATGCCCTTTTACACTTTATTTCATTAATGCAATAGTTCATTTTGAAATAAACCAGTATACTTGTGAGACATGGTTGATATTCTTTTTCAGGTGCTACATCTTGTGATCATTGGATAAGGCATTAGTTGACTTTGTTCTGGCAATTTAATTACTTGCTTTGTACATGCCAGTTTACATTTGGCATTAACCGAATGCATTTTTGAAAACTTTAATGATATCAGATGGTTAACTCCATTTTTGAGGACTTCAATTTGTAAGTTCAGTAAAAAAAGGTTTTTGTTTTCTATAAAGCTTTATTTGAATGCAAACTATGTAGAAGTTAACGAACTTAAAAACTGGTTTTGTTCTTATGTATGGTCTCTTAGCATCTAAGCTACCATTAAATGGAATGTCTAGTTCTAAGTAGAGTCTCTTCCTTTTGATATAAGCATATAGTCATGTGGAAATTGGACAACACAGTGTAAATATTTGCTTATCCGTCATTATTGGTTCCTTGTTCTATATTTCTTTTTTTCTCAGGTATGGCTTGTTATAAGGACATAAGTTTTAACTGTTTGATAACTTTTCTGATACTAATAAAAAAAATGCATGCTTACTTTTGTCTTTGCTATCTAATTCTTGTTTCTGTCTTATGTTTCTCAGGGCATCTAAATTTTGTGAACTAGTGCTTTAAAAGCAATAATGGGGAGGCAATTCTGACAAACATGGATCCTCAGGCCTTCATCAGGTTGTCAATAGGTTCTCTGGGGTTGAGATGCACCGGAATTGAACTGCACACCGGAAAATCCGGCATTCAAACACTCTCACTACCTTGTGTTTGTGAGATTCGGCTTCGAGGTTTTCCAGTTCAAACATCTTCAGTCCCCGTGATATCCTCTGCAGAAGTTACACCTGACACTCAGAACATTGCCTCTAGCTTTTACCTTGAGGAATCTGATTTAAAAGCATTGTTAGCACCTGGATGCTTCTCCAACACTCATGGTTGTTTGGAGATTGCTGTGTTTTCAGGGAGGAAGGCATCCCATTGTGGAGTTGGCATCAAAAGGCAGCAAATAGGGATCTTTAAAATGCACGTCGGCCCCGAGTGGGGTGAAGGAAAGCCGTTGATTCTTTTCAACGGCTGGATAGGTATTGGCAAGAACAAACAGGAGAACGGAAAGCCGGGTACCGAGCTACATCTAAAAGTGAAACTAGACCCTGACCCTAGATATGTATTCCAGTTTGAAGATATCACAACATTGAGTCCTCAGATAGTTCAACTGCAAGGATCTATCAAGCAACCAATCTTCAGTTGCAAGTTTAGTAAGGACAGGTGATAGGAAACTTGCAATCTATTTTACTTTCAACCATGTTGACCCTTCTCAGAAATCTTTAAAAGTCACAATTTTGTTCCTCAAATAACATGCATCCAAGTTTTAACACTGAAATCAATATCATTGTGAGATCTTGGATGTGTTAAAATATCAAGCATTGGTTTCTTGGTCAATGACTGAGATTTGTGTTACTTATACTTTTCCTTGCATCCTAAAGCTCAGACAAAACACTTTTACCAAAATGTATGTGTGAATTGATGTAGTTAACTAGTCTTCTTCTCCAATGGAAGCTTGAATTATACAAAGTCTTATCTTCATAAGTAGAAAATTGGTAGTGTGTTTTCTTTGTTGTTTATATCAGTTGGACCTGATATCTTAGTCTGTGTGACGGTAGTTTAAAACATTCGTTGTTAATCAAACTTTTGATAGTTATGGAATGACAGGGTTTCCCAGGTTGACCCGTTGAGCGCGTACTGGACAGGCTCTACTACCGAGATCTCTAACTTGGAGACAGAGAGGAGAGAAAGAAAGGGGTGGAAGGTGACGATACACGATCTCTCTGGCTCGGCTGTCGCTGCAGCCTTCATAACAACTCCCTTTGTTCCATCTTCAGGTTGTGATTGGGTTGCCAGATCCAACCCAGGGTCTTGGTTGATTGTTCGGCCTGACACAGGCCGATCAGAGAGCTGGCATCCATGGGGAAAGCTCGAAGCATGGCGCGAGCGTGGCATCCGAGACACCGTTTGCTGCAAGTTCCATCTTTTGTCTGAAGCTCAAGAGGGAGGTGAAGTCCTCATGTCTGAAATACACATAAATGCCGAAAAGGGTGGAGAGTTTTTCATAGACACTGAGAAACATCTGAGAACTGCAACCACAGCAGCAAGTCCAATACCAAGTCCACAAAGCAGTGGAGACTTTGGTGCACTGAGTCCTTTGGTTGGAGGTTTTGTCATGAGTTGCAGGATTCAAGGAGAAGGAAAGCAAAGCAAACCGTTGGTCCAACTCGCGATGCGACACGTGACATGCGTGGAGGACGCTGCCATCTTCATGGCACTTGCAGCAGCTGTGGACCTCAGTATCCAGGCATGTAAACCTTTCAGGAGGAAGGTGAGAAGAGGTTTCTGGCATTCTATGTGAAGAACACAAGGCAAAAATGTATCTGTAAGCACCATCATAAATGTGAATTTTCTGCCTTTGTTTTTCTGCAATGCTTAGAAAAATGTACAGCTTAAGTTAGTGCCTTGCATTGCCCTCTTGTGAATTTTTCCTCATATTATTAGCATTCTGATGCTTGTACAATTAAGGTGCACAAAACAATATCAAGTTAATGAACTTTTTTCTAGAACTGACCCCATTCTGAAAAGGGTTCTGTTTTTCTATAGCTGTTCTTGTCAAATTTCATCTCTTTCTTTTGCTTCATTGTAAAATTCAAGGTGACTGACTCTGTTTGTTGTATCATCCATTCACTGAATTTCATAACAAGAACAGATTTATAGTTTTGAATATCTAATAGTTGCTGAATCTGTAATGTGTTTGAGTTTGAACATGTTTCTCTTCAATTCTATGTAAATAGTGTGATATCTGCATTTAGATTTTGTTCATATCCACTGAAGTTTTTGAACACATTTTATGTTTTAGTTCTTAAGCTTATTTATATACATTTAAGTCATTTTATTACTTTAAATTTTCAGTAGTTTCCCCACTTTCTTAATTGTTACTTTACCTTCAAAATGAATATCAACTAGGCAACTAGTTGATTCAAAGAAAAGTTTTTTTTTTCAGAGAAAATCTTAATTTTACACACTGTAGGTTAAAGATGTATACTTTTAAGATTTTTTTTTTCTGATATAACTTTTAAAGCAATTATTGTTAAACTCAATAAATTTATTATATATACTTACAGGTATGTGTGAATCTCTCACATGTCAGCACAGCTTGGTTTGTCCCTGTCAAATAATCAATTAGAGATAAGGTGATGAACAAGTAAATGTAAATTTATTATATAAATTGAATTATATTTAAATTTCACTTTCTTAAAAGTTTCATTATATATGTATATATTTAAATTACTATACTTATGTGAAAAATTATGTTATACAATTTTAATTTAAGATTGATTATGATAAAAAGTCGTGTTTACAGTATTATTTTCTGATAGTCTGTATTTGATCTTTCTTAAAGTTGTAGTTAAATGTTTTTAATCAAAATTGTTGAAATTAAGATTTTATACTTAAAATTATTTATACACAATACATGCATAAAATATAGCACACAAAATAAAACTTCTAAATCACAGCATTCAATAAACTTAAGTTGAAATTTCAAGGTCATAATACATAAATTAATGGAACTAATATTGATGATTATATGCTGTGTTTTATTCAGTTTTTAATTACTATTATTTAGTTTATTATATAATATGTTCACTATAAATATATAATTTTAATATTATAAATAAAATTTAATTGAAGTTTATAGTTCTACGAAATTTACAATATTTATAATATCAATATTAATATATTATATTAAAAAAATTATTTTTTACTTATTACAAGTGCATCATGATATCAAATGTGACTACATCACAACAACATTTTTTTGCAATGTCATAGATTGAGATAAAAAGTGTAGCAAGAATTTAGAACCATATCTATGGCCTTTCTTCTTACATCTCCATGATTTATTCTCTCACTTCATAATTTTATATACTGAATGAATTATATAATTTAAAGTAATTTTATATTTTACAATCTAAAATCATTCATAATACATCATATTTAAAATTACGAAATTTTATCGATTACATAAATTAAAATACTTTTAAATTATATATTTAGAACCCTATTATAGAGTAAGTAATCCTACATGTAATCTTATTTTAGATTATTTAGATTAATAATTTTGTTTCAATTTATGCAATAGAAAATTATATTAAGAATTACAACATTTCAACATTTTAGATTAGACAATCTATATATAATGTATTTATTATACATTATGAATACATTGATATTTTTATATTATAGAAATGTGAAAAAAAAATTATAAAGATGAAGGAAGAAATGATTATCTATGGATTGGACTTGTAAAAGCAAATTACTTTAAAGATGAATAATTGGTTGTAGGACTAATTTTGTCTAAACAAACATATAATGGAAGAAAAAAAGCATGTAAACAAAATTACCATGCAAACATATCATAAACGTTAATAAATATTTACATTTCATTTATTATATATAATAAATAAAATAAAGTTTTAATAATAAACAAATTTATCCCACTTCTCGCTCTTTTTAGAATCTCTTACCTAATCCAAATCATTTAACTTTCTACCATTTTTATCTTTTATATTTAATTCAAACAATTTGACTTTCTACACATTTCTATTTTCGTTCTCTCCATTTCTTTTCTTTTTCATACCCAATCCAAATGTGAGCTTACTCTAATTCAAACAATATTGTGTTTTCAACTCGAGAAACTCACCAAGATGAAATGTCAAAAGCCTGATTTAGAAGTCTCAAACTCGTCAATGATTCTTTTTTTCATTTTTGATCATCATTGTTGTACTTCAGTTTAGATAATTTTTTATGCATATGAAGTAAGTTTGGGAATATAACAAATATATTGAATTTAGTCCACAAATTATAAGTACAAAAATATTATATTTTTGGTCTGTGGAACTCCTGGCCGAACTGCAGGAAGAAACTCACTAGTCCAATAATATTGAAGATGTCAAATTAAGTTTCTAACTTGTTAATTAGCCGAGCTAATCACAAGTTATTTGGAAAAAACTGTAACTTTTTCAAATACAAATTAAGTAGGTTTGAACCAAATTAAAGATTGATCAACTCTTAATTCACTAACAACCATTTATTAATTTTTTATTACAATTAAGTTGACAATTTGAATTTTTTAAATACCATGACCAATAATGTTTCAAATATTTAATTTATTTATTGGTCAAATTAAATAAATTATCACTTTAATTTTTAATTATTATCTTCGTAACAATATTTAATAAAGTAAGTAAATACTTTGCACTAATATACAAAATTTCTTGCTCACATAAAAAAGTAAATTGAATTTAACTAATTCATTTTTATAGCTTAACCCACAAAATCAACTAACTTTACACTACTATCCATCATCTAATTTATAGAACACCATCAATCAAAACAGTTAGAACGGTTAAAATGTTGCATTTCCAGGAATCTATTACAGCAGACGAAAAATAAATTTGGTGACAGGGTAAACTTAACAGTCACTGAATCAAATTTCAGATGATTAAACTGATTGGAGCGGAAAAGATCTAATCTTGCATAATCTAGTTGCCAGTCCTCCAAAACTATTGTACAGAAACTGGTACAGTTGCCCAAAATATGGACCAACATCTAATTCAGCTATACATACTAATCTACAACACTGTTTTACCATGTTGCACATGGTTCTGCACAGAATTCTCCAAATTAAAGTTGTACAAATGTCCACTCCCAAGGTTTGGTTTTGCGCATGTATATATAAATATATTATTATATTATATATATACACAGAGGCCTAATCTAATGCACAACTCCATGGTCAGTAGTAGCTAAGAATGTTTCCTTTCCCATTTCCCTTCACGTCTGCTGTCTCTGTCCCTACGTTCTCCAACTTGCCTTGACTTGCTTCCTCTTGAACCGTGCCTCTGAGAACCGTATCCACCAGAAGGGCCTTCAAATGCCGATACTAATTCTGGATCTCCAATGCTGCTGGTGTCCCCTGAATCCTTGCTTCCGTCAATGTTTTCTTCGTACATGCTGCCGGTGTCATCCTGTCGGTCACGCGACTGTAAAATAGTAGGAAGTTGTCCTGTGAATGTCCGAGATCCTGAAAGAACTATAGTCGGTGAGGGTACAATTGATGAGCTGGTGGAAGGAATTTCAGGCTGTAAGCTTCCACTACCAGCTCTAGTGCTCCCTTCGTTACCAGATCTTCCATTTTCTCTTTCGCGGAATCTATCCCTGGGTCGGCTGAAACAAGATCACAAACCCACAAAACCACATGAAGCAATTTATAGTGCAAGCCTCAAAACAAACAATGACTCAAGTATTTTAAGAAAAACACAACAAACGGAAGAGGATATAGTAGTAGCCTAGAGACCAATAGAAGAGGACTCTAACTTTTCAAAATGATTTTTGGACCATGGCATGGGCTTTTCAGGCCAGGCCACATCAAGATTACAAGCCACTTCTACAGATAATTATCCCTCTCTCCCCGTGAAAAATAAAATTATTCATTAGGAAGGAAAAATAACCGGTGCTGACTATGATATTCTTCGAAAGACAAACAAAGCTTAAAACAACACATCCAAAAGAGACAGAAGGAAACTGTCATGACTGCGCCAAATGGTCAAAAATACAGCTAGAAGTGAACGTCCACCAATGCCATGATAGTGGACAAGAGACCAATATGATCTCTTGCATCTGTTTCTGTCGCTCTCAATATCATGACCTATTTTGTCAGTATTTCACCCATGAATTTCCCGCAAAAAATAGAACTCCAATTAGTCCCCTCTTTTATTTCTTCCTTCTAGCATGACTTTCACTATTTTTGTATGACCTAATCTGGCACCCTAATTTTTTGGTGAAATGACTTACAGGTGCAATGACCTAATCTGGCACTCTAATTTTTGTATGACTTTCACTATTTTTTGGTGAAATGACTTACAGGTGCAGTCAACTTGTCTATGAACAAATGTTCACCAACTTTCAAAAGAATTGGCTACTCCAATTTGCTAGAATAACACTTCTCCCAAATGTACTGCCTCATCTTTGTCCAAGATGCCTCGCTCCTATCTGTGTCCCAACTGCACTAATCTGGTCTTCACCCTATGTGCACCAGCGTTGCCTCTATCCCAGAAGACATTGTTACACTTAGCTTCCAGTTTAAATATTTTGTCCCCAATAAAATTGGTTTGAAGGTCGTACCTCGCTTAGCTTGCTAATGATCATTCCAACTACCTTTACAATTTATCCTACTTATCCAACATCCTCGAGTTCCCTTAAAAGATTCCTTTTGGTAAACTGAATTTGTATGTTTTCTATTTATTTGTTGGGAAATGAATTATTTATTGTAACAAGTTTATAGCTAAGTGAGCTTCAACTTGAGGGGGAGACAGAAAAATTAGAAATATTTATCATGTCATCTTTAGAATATTTTAGATGATCTCTTCGGTTTCAGCATCTCTTGCATCTATTTTTCTCACTCGCATCACCTTATAAATTCTCTTTCCCATTAAAGTTCAGAATCTTATCACTCTTACAAGTAGAACTTAAATGAATTTTCTTAGAAAGTGAACTTTTAAGCCACACTCAACATCACAAGACGGGCTTGTAAGGTGACACCCACTTATATACTACAAATTGACCATATCTGATAGAACTATGACAGCAAAATCAAATCAAAACAGAACAGGAAAAGATAGTGCATGGAAACTGTATTATTGAATATTTGAAAATGAGCAAACTGACGGTAAGACAGTATAGTATATTTCCAGAGTCCATGACTCCTCCAGAGAGACCACTCTTCTCACCCTATTTCATAACAAACTCTCCGTACTCCCCTCTCTCTTTCTTCCCTTCTCAAATACTTGTATTCTTTTTCCACGTCATTACCCTTCCTAACTAATTAATATTCTCTGGGCCTGTTTTCTTCCTCCTAGAATAAACCTTCCATATTTTGAGCCTTCCACTAACACGGCCTTCTTCACTATCTTTCTCCTTCTGTATCAGCCCCTCCTCAAGTGTTCTATCAATATCTCAAGTAGATAGCCAACACATTCTCTTACTGAAAATTGAAAATTGCAAGTGTGAGATTAGATATTTGTAGGTAGTACAATAACATAAGGTTGTCATGATGCACCTAACAAACTATGTTAGGATAGGCTCTAACACCATTCTTTAAGTCCAACTAAACCTCACAAAACCAACTTGTATTGTATGGTTTGCTATCACTAATACTATAATCAATGTTGTCAAAGTCAAGGATTGCAAGAGAATCAAGTGGGAGACAAAAGATCGTAACTCGACTCGTAAGAGTTATATGTAGATGAAAACATATATTTATAAAAAGAAATATCATTAAAATAATACAAATAATAAAAATAACTCATACATAACTTACAAAACGGGTTCATGATTAATAATATAACTAAAAAAGTTCATAATTCATAAGACGCTCATAAAACAAATAAATTTATAAATTCATAAAAAATGGTCTACCCATTTTTTTCTTCAAATTCTAAATGAAGAGGAGCAAAAGCAGCGCAGGCGACGAGAGGGTGGAGAGCGCCGATGACAGTGAGGGACCAGGACGAAGAGCGTTGACAATAGCGAGGGCGACAATAACAAGGGATTGTGAGGGCGGCAATCACAGGGGATTGTGAGGGTGGCAATTGCAGGGGATTGTGAGGGTGGCGATGAGTGCCACCGGTGAGTGCATTGGTGGTGTCAACAACGGTCATTGTGAAACTCGTGCCTTGTAAACTTTAAGCCTAGTGTCGTGAACCAACTAACTTCAGTTAACACACATTCTCGTACGAGCAAGCTCATTTTGAGCTAAATTTCAACTTTAATTTAGAAGGGCAGCAAGAATTTAATTCTTTGACCACTTTGACATTGAGGCTTTAAAACTATGACACCAACTCTTTCAAAAGTTTGAGCTATTAGTTGAAGGCTCATGAAGGGTTTTACAAAAGTCGGCTAAGAGATATAAACTAATCTTTAGCTTATGCTTTATGGCCAAGTGCTCATGACACCAACTCTTTCAAAAGTTTGAGCTTGTAGTAGAAGGCTCGTGAAGGGTTTTATAACAAACAGTTAAGAGATATAAACTAGTCCTTAGCTTATGCTTTATGGCCAAGTGCTCAACAGTTTGATCCTTGCTACCACATTCCTATATTCTCCCGATGTCCTCGACCTGGTTCCCTTTCAACTATTCTTTGGGATCCAAATCTTCTAATCTGATCATCACTACAAAACTGTTGATACCCATGGAAACCTTGCTTCCATCCACATTTTCTGCATATGTGCGGCCACTATCATCCGGTTGAAGCCACTATCATCCGGTTGAAAATACGACTGTAAGATCGTAGGGAGCTTGCCTGAAACTGTCCTGCATCCAGAAATAACTGTACCCGGTGCCTAAAACTGTACTGTATCCAGAAAGAAATATAGTTGGTGAACCTGCAATTGAGGAACTAGAGGAAGGTATTTCAGGCTGTATGCTTCCACTAGCAGCTCTTACGCCCTTTACTACCAGATCCTCAATTTTCTCTTCCATGAAATCTATTCCTAGGGTTACTACAGAATGAGAAACCCAAAACTCCATGAAGCAAATACAAAACCATGGAAAAACACAATTCATCCATTCTTTCCAACAGAGTAGAGAAAGAAAATAATTTAAAGCCAGAACACCGTATTTGCACAACTGATTTAACAGCTTACCTACTGTGAGTGGAGGATGAAAAATCACGCCGAGAAGGTCGAAGTCCTGATTCTGCTTGCTCTATTTCACGCTGTAGTTCTCTCTGCATATAATTTAAGAGGTAAAAATTATTTCAAAATCCCTAAGCAAAAAAATATACAACTATTAAGCTTACTCAACTCATGATGCAGAATTTTTACTTCTGCTACTTCTTTGATTAAGGGAAGAATATGCATATACATATATAATCATAAAACAGCAGCCTAGAACTGAAAAAGACAACCAGAATGGAATTCGACAACTCACTAGCAATATGCTTAAGGATTGTTAGACTTGTTCCACCTGGCACTCATAAGGAATACTATTCCTCTACTAGACTTGCACAGTTCTAATCCCTTGAGCCAGCTTTTAAGCGTAGTCCGTTTCTAATGCCTAGCAACACTAAATGAAGTTTGTTCATTCTATTTTGTAGTGATATTTGTAGGGAAGTAACCCGGAGAAGAGAAATGCAAGTGATTTGCACTTGATAATTGCGTTAATGTAATGATGGTCTCACTGTAAATGGGGATTAGGTACAATCAAGCAACTTACATATATCTTGAAATTATTACAAGGACCGAGCACATTGAGATTTTCTCCAACTGAACTGGTGATTCAGTGGTTGAGCCTAGACAAATTGTAGCGGCATTTAAAATCTAATGACAGATTAGGACATATGTTTATTAAATGGTCCTTGCCTCAGTTATGTTTGAAACTACATGCCAGCTTCAATAGTCTCTAGAATATTAAGTTTAGTAAGTCTTAATGTGCTGGGTTAAATAACTTAGGAGTTTAAATAACTGTACGAATCAGTATGATATGTTTACAACACGTTTAACAATAACAACTCCCGTAGTGGGATTACCTGTGTTTGCCTCTCCTTCTCCATGTCCAGATTGTGACGCAATTCCTTTGTTTTAGCACGCTCTATTTCTAGCAATCTTTGTCTTTCCAGCTCCTTTTCCATTTCAACTGTTCTTTCCCTGTTGAATAGTTATTAAAATCCTCAGCTTCAAGTAAAAATATCAAAACAATATACATCAAGCACCAAAATACTCAACAAGAGCTAAAACCTATCAAGTTCTTGTAGAAGTTCTGCTTCCCGTAAAGCCGCTTCTTCCAAATGTTTTTGACGGGCATGTCTCATAAGTAGTTTCTTTTGCCTACGGGCTACAATATCTTCTTTAAGTTTGGACTTTTCTCTGATAACATAATATGAACAAGTTTCAAACACTTTGCAACGTTCCTCAACAGCATAAATGGTTAAGATTTCAAAAAAGGAGAAAGACCGAAAGAAAAGATAACATTTAACACACACACACACACACAACAAAACTGACAGTAAACCATAGTTGCCAACGATTACAACCGATCATAAAATGGTTCATACTTAAAGACAAGCAAACCCTACAAATCAAACCATCAAGAAGAAAATACTTCAACAGGGAGATTTACAAAATAGCTCATACTTAAAAGCATGCAAACCCTCTAAATCAAGCCATCCAAGAGAAAATAATTCAAATATAAAACTGAATGTGAGTAAATCAGGTTTTATTATCTACAGGGTTTCTCAATTAGCATTATTTTCCAAGTGGATGTTTACTATTAGTTGAAGAGAAAACTACAACCACTTACAGGGAACGGATGCACTCTTTGATTTGCCGAAGCCTTGACACATCCTTTTTGTTGGCTGTAAAATTCAAATTAATAAATCAAATTTGAAGGAGGGTGGAGGATTTTCAGCAACTATAACAATGAAGAAGTTACAAGACAACAATAAACAAGTGTATGAAGACTTTTGTGTCCCTTGGTTATAAGAATCAATATATACTAGACCAAAATCTACTAAAGGGGTAGACGTAGACCTGGAATCTGATTCAATTCTTCGGAATCCTCCATTCGCCCTGGAAATGAATGTTCCTTTCGTATGATGTCTAGCTCCAATTCAGCCTCCTCAAGCTCCTAGAAAATATTAAATGATATGTAACTAATCATATAAATAACAAATGCATTTAGCTAATGATCACACATACCATATCATCTTGCTCGATCTTTTGTGAGAATAAATCAAAGTATGAGTGCACTGCTGTTAAGTTGCCAAGTACCTGTTGCAAACTTAATCTATTAAGAAAATAAGACATAAAACAGTTGTAGAAAAATTGGCTACTATGACCAACCAGAGTGCATACCAGCTGAAAATAGTATAAACAGATGACCAATTCACCTAGATTTTAGTATAAATAGATTGAAATACTTCGTTACCCAATTGAAAAAAAATAATCTTTTCACTACATGTTCACAAGAATCTTGCATGAATCATTAGTTATATACCAACAGCAGTGCAAATTTAATTGTACTTCCAATTTTACAAAAGGAAAATGTCTGAAAGATGTGTTGTATATTTTAGAAAATGAACTTTAACTCAACCTCATAAAATTGGCTTGTAAAGTTTGCATCCACTTATATAATAATATTTGACCATATCTCAAATTGGAATCTCAACCAATATATTCATTGTGCACAGTCGTTTTATCATATATCAGGGTAAATAGAATCAATCATAAATCCTAAATGCATACAAATAAATGAAATCCCTTAGTTGTGGTAACTGCATCCATAATTTCTAGTTAATAGCTATTTACATATTTAACATGTGTTAAATATGCTATCTGACAGATTAAAATCAACACAAAGAATGTGTTAAATATTCACTCGAGTCCACAAACTAGGGAAGGATTAAATATTATGTGACAATAAATTTATAAGCAGCTATACAGTATACGTTGCATGGTTATTTTAAGTAAACAAAATTTGGAAACAAAATTTGGACTTTCCTGAAAATTGAAAAGATGATATGGTTATTTTAAGTATATTATATTATTACCTGGTTAATAGATTCACGTGTATTAGCAAAATCTGGGTCATACTGCTTTGAAGAATTTGAAGAAAGCACTTCTTTCAGGGCCTTGCATAGAAGCATAATTTTAGAATTCATTATGAGATAAGATAAACAAAATACAAAATTATGCTATGGACAGGAAAAGGACTTAATGATTTTTTGTTTAAATTGGCATGAATGACTAGTTTCATTATAGAAGATACCTCTTTGGCTTCTTCTCCTTCATCCCTCAATCTACACAGGACTTGACATGTCCTCTTTTCAAGGTCTCCGAGCTTGCCATCTAGAAAAGTTAGAAGATGTATAATATAATCAAAATTTATAGTACGCCATTTCATACAGACAGCAAGGATAAAGATCAATACCATGTTTTGTAGACCCCAAAGTTTCAATATTTTCCCATAAATTTTGAGGAATCAAAGAAATATCTTCAGCTGGTGAGTACAAGCAGGCATAAGCAATAAGCGTTAATGAAAGTTGCAGTATAGGACCATCTTGAGATGGTTGTGCATTACACAAACAACATATGCCATCAGCTGCCACAAGAAAAGATTGCAAGTGATGGCGCTCAGCAAATGGAATGTAATTTGAAAGAAGTGCCATCGCATGAACCCTTAAATGTAATGATAAATCAGACGAGGCCAGTACAACAACTTCATCCCAAGTACTAGAAACCAGACGAGATAAAACATAATCAGGAATGGATAAAACTAACTTATTTGGAATGAAGTCAGAGCAAATTTTAGAATTCATCACAGCTCTTTCTCCATTCGTACACTGGCCAAGAAGTATTCCCAAATGCTTAACTGCTATAATACGTTGCTCAGGTTCGGCATGGACCAGCAGTGTACAAAATAGGTCAATTAGAGGAACTTCACTTTCTTGACTGTTATAGATGCCTCTAGCAATTAAAGAAGTTAACCACTTATCACTCTGCAGACGCCAAGACATTTTTGGCGCACAGCAAGAAACATTTTTTATTGTGGAACAGATCATGCCTACCACACCATCCAGACAAAAGCTATAGGGTACTCCAAGTAAACAATCAAGCATCAAGCAAGAAACTTCCCAGCAACTGTTTTCTTGAAGCATAACAGCCAATTCACAAAGGCCTTGAAGCCCAATTCTCCAATGAAGTGTGAACATGTCAGATGACTTGTCAGATGACTTAGTTGAAGAATTTTGATCATCTTCAGCTTTATGAAACTTTTGAGAAACTGATGTCAAACATTTTGAAAAGACAAAGCATTCAGCTGATGCTATTGATAGTTTTCTACTTATTTGATGATGAAGATTCCAACAGCGCTCAACAGCTGGATTAAGCTTCGAAATGAGACCCTCTATGTCCTTACAAAATCCTTCTAAATAATCAGAAGGTAAATCACAATGACCAACATCAGCAATAGAGTTGTTACTATCTACATTATGAACATCACTCTCATAAACAATGAGACAGACATCACTAAGAAACCATGAATTTGGTTTTAAGTTATCTTCAGAAAGTCCATCACCATTTGCATGAGGATAGGGGGGTAGCTGAAGAGGAACCACACCAAATTCTTTTAAGTTATTCACTAATAATAATTTGCAATTATCCATAACACATTGAAATGCACTGAGATAATCAAAGAAAGAAGTTGTTGGGGCAAAAGCAGTAAAGTTTGCCAGATTTAATAAAGACTGCAAAAACTCCCTCCTATATCGAATAGATAAATCAGGAAAGATTGATGCCAAAATAAAAATAGCCAATGCTGTATTGTATCCATTATCTTCAGAATTGTGCCCGACCTCACTCTTTTGTTTTATTTTCATGAGAAGAGTGTTAAAGCACAATTCCTCAAAGTTCAGACAAGAATCACCATCCAATAAATTTTCATCATGAGAAATCTTGGACAAAGAATAAGAAAGGATAGGTTTCAACAAACGCAAAACAGAATCAAGAAATGACACATCACAGTATGTAGAACTTGAGAGTGACACAAGCACTTGAACTAGCTTGGCAGCTTCAGGAACCATAGCTTCCATGTGTTCAGCTATAATAGCTTCAAGTATATAAAGGATTATCGCTCTGGCATTCTTAGCATTATAACCTTTTAATTGATCACTTCCAATTGAAGAAACAAAAGAAAATGGCCACAAACACAACTCTGAAAACCAACACAAAACATCAGGCACCAGAGTGGAAGAAACAGATCTCAGCTGCAAACCAACAGCTTCTAAAATGGCTTCTCCAAAAGATTTGAATTGCCTTTTCATATTAGGAAAGAACTTCCAGAGCTCCGGATATATTGCACAAAAGGATCGTTCCTCATCACATTGATTACCTCGTTCAAACTCTCTTTTAGCAGAACTGTTTCCAACTTGTGAATCTTCAACTTTTACCTCTTCATACTTTTTACTGACAACATCATCAACTACAGCTAGGTCATCAGCAAAAATGGATAGTAAATATGTCAGCTGAGACAGATCAAATGCAAGGAAAATGTGGTCTTTCAAATACTGTTTTGCATTACGAGATATTGCCATCCAACCAAGAAATCTAACCAAAGGGTATAAAGAACCAGAAAAATGAGAAATTCTCTGCATCCATGCTGAAGAAGGAATTAAATTTCCACACAAGTAATTATTTTGTATATTATTTCCAAAACTTTGCTCTTCACCTACTCCACTTGCGGCGATTACCAATCTCTGTAGCAGTAACCAACGTCGCTCTACCCCTTTCATTCTTTCCTGTGTTAAATACAAATTACTTTCCTTCAGCTGGTGATGAAAAGATGCCAGCAGCCTGTTCAAGTCTTCAGCATATTTTATAATGATATCAATCACATGTTCTGGAGGACAATATAATTTAGTGCCAGTGTGCAAAAAGTACACAAGACTCTGCAGGAGAATTTCATGCATTGAGATTTGGTCTCCCTGCAACCGTTGGATCAAAAAATTACATAGTAGAGCTTGGTTTTGTCGAACCAAGGTTAGAGCATCAGCATATTGGACATCAAGGGGAGACAGTTTTATAATCTTTTCATCAAAACCTTCAGCAGAATAAGGACCAATTTCTCCACCAGATACTCTTAAGTTATATTTCCTGTCCAATTCAGCAGCCTCAAGCAGTATCTGAAAAACAAGTTTATCTCTTTTTCTCTCTATATGTGCAATAGTTTCTAAATTAGGTTTATTCTTTCCATAAGTCCTTTTCACTTTAACTTTATCACGAGGCTGCACCGTTTTACATTCATTAATATTCAACAAGTCAGTAAGTTTTGAAGAGGCTCCAATAGAAGAAATAAAATAAGGATTTACATGACATTCTGCGGCTAACAACAGAGCATCAATTGCAGCATCATGGCTTTCGTTAGTGACATCACTCTGAGAATGCAAATCTAAAGCCAGGCGTCTAAACTCAGAAGCACGAAGTTCAGAATCATTATAGTTCAGAAGTTGGAAATAATCTGCCTGTAGGTTGAAGTATTCAAAACCAAGGCCGGCATCCAAGATATTAGTAAGAAAATGACCGGTGGAGTGTTTCTCAGCCACGTTTTTCGATTCCAAGTTCATATCCCCAATGCTAGAAATAGAGCTGTTTTGCTTAGGAACATTGGAGAAATTTGTCAAGGTCATACTCTGCAGTTCGGGTGGGGAAAAAAGTAGACTACGATCTTCAGCAGAATCAGATTTTCCTGTTGTTTCTGAAACATCTGTTTTTCCATCAGAATCATCTTGACCAATTGACTTAGAAAAAGTACCTCCACCATTAATGCCAGAGGAAAGAGGTGAAATAGATGCAGTTTCATGATCAGTTGGTCGTAAAACTGACTTGCAAAGGTCAACATCAGGTGGCAAAAACATGTGTGGTTCCAATATTGATAGAAGCACACTGCAGATAAAAAGTAAATGTGTAAAACAAAAGAAATCTGTTTAGTTTCTAACATTTTTTATTATTAAACTTGGTACATAAATGGAACGGACACTTGTAATGTTAGTTTTTAGTCATTAAAAAAGAACTATAATAGTCACAAAGAGATCCAAATGCATTTTATCTGAGCATTGAAGATTTTTATCTAAATTATGATTAGTTCTCTATCTACCTGATATATACACATACACATACATATATATAAAAGTCTTAAGTTTAATCATAATTCTTGGTTGCAACATGTGTAACCATTTGTATACATGTAAAAAGCTATTGTTTATTAATGGGAATAAGCTACAAATAATAAAATATTTACTTTTGGTTTATCTTCCATGTAAATAGATATAAAAGACAAGCCACAAGATAAAATTTTGACGCCATACCTAGGAGCCACAGATCCATTCCTCCATTCTGATTCCAATGAAGGCAGCACAGCTGGCTTTCGTACAGCTGTACGGATGATATTTAGAGCAATTGTACAATTCTGTTCCTGCTTTTCTGGAAATGAGGAAGCTAAATCTCCAAATGCTATTTTGCTTTTCGACACAGCTATTGCAGGATCAAGAAAAGGATCCAACATCTCAACAAGAAAGAGGATTTTGTGTTTAACTTCCTGGAGAAGACATTAAATAGTTTAACAGTAGTTGGGTCTTCTTTTTTGTTTGTTAGGGAAAATGAAAAGTAACAACTTCACAGATAAGGGCTAAATCATTCATCACCAGCAAATCAATAAGGACAAAATGTAAAGATAATGAAATTCTAAAAGACAACTTATTTACCAATGAGATGTTTATACTACTTACAACTCTCTGTTGGAGTTTACGGAGAAGGGAGACAGAATTGAAGAAAGAAAATTTGATTTCTCAATCCATTTAGAATCCTATTACAACAAATATTATATAGCTAGAGGTAACTTGATTACAAGGAACAGAAACAGTTACTGCCGGTGTCACCATATGAGCTTGCTGGACCAAACTAACTCAGTACAAAATTCACACTCAATGGTAGCTTGGTTAAGGCAACACAGACATTCTGCCTTATATACATCATTATATATGAAGCGGTTACACCTTTATGTGATTACAATTTTATCCTTTAAAGGGGATACACCCTTTTGTAACTATGTTTAGTGTCATGTTTTAATTGGACAATTTTATCCTTTAACAAATAATCTATACCATTATATAAAGGGGATTCATCTTTTTGTTGCTATTTTTTGTGCCATTTTTCAATTAGACAATTTTATCTTTTATATATAGATTGTGCTTCTTCATAAATACATAGCACATTAATTTGGCATTGAAACTACCAATCTCTTAGCTAAAGTACAATATCAATAAGATAATAAGAAAGGAGATGAAAAGATAATAATTCTTATTCTCATTTGGAGCAAGTACCTTATATTTTCCTAGTATGTCATCCATGTGCCCCGACAAAGCTAGAACAATATATTTCAAGGCAGCACGAGCACGAACAAGTGAATTATGAGCATCCTGACAGACATGACAGTTTCTTAATTTGGAACCAACAAAAAGCCAGAGAATGATGGAGTATTGAACAAACTTTCTAGCATTGCAACCTAAAATACACAGTTGAAAAGGTCGTGTGCCAAAAATATATAAATATACAATGCAAGAGATGTGTGCATGAAGACGCAGTTCAATTCACACAATACGTATTATCAGATAACAAACACTACTTCCAAAAAGCTGAGCAGAAATAACTATCAGTTATTGTGAAATACGTTAAGAAAGCAAGAACGACAGTCATACCTGGATTATACCCAAAAGATCCTCCAAAAGCTCCAATGCGAGATCAACCTGTGCAAAAAGAGGCCCATAGACAGTGAGCAAAAAACATAGCTATAAAAAAAATTAACATTATAACTTATTGCAGCACCATTTAAGCTGGCTAGCAAAAATTACCTCAATAATCAACAACACTCACATTAACCAAAATGGTTGAACAATGTATTTCATAAAGAAAAATTAGCAATTAATGTAAGAACAGATATGTTTATTGTGAGCAAGAACCAGAACCTGAAGTTTAAAAAGGACAAGGACAGACCAAACTTAAACACCAGTTTTTTGTATTATAATAGTGGTAATACTTGAACTACGTAAAAAAAATGAAGAATTATTTTTATTGATAACAATCACACCAATTACATTCTCATCATCTATATTTGTAATAATAAAAAACCTTTGAAATAAGGAAATAACAATATGTTGAAATGAATACAAAGATTATAAAGATATTTTGTCCTAATTACTATGGAGATTTGAGAATATTTTTATCGTAATAATATGCTATTTACAACAGTAATGATGAAGATAAAATATAATATTGGATCAAAATAATGGACAATGGCAAAAATATAGCTGAAAATACCACAGGATTCAAATAAGAAGGTTCAATCGTACCTTTGCAATCACCTGAGTCATCCATGGCGCTAGCACACCAGAACACAGATCAATCAGTACACAAGCAGCCCTAGCCTACATGAAAGAAAATATCCAATCAACGGACCCAGAACAACAAATTATTTCAATAGAGCCTGAAATTCTTAGACGTTGGTTTACTACATTATAAATTTGTTGATATCACCGAGGATGTGCAAGCACTGTTATCCATTTCTTAATTTATACCAGCAAAAATTTATACAAAAACAGAGTTGCAACAGCACAAATTTTCTTATCTTGAATTTCAAGTTAACTATTCAATAACATGTCTTTTTTAACTAATCTGGTCCTTTTTCTTCATATCCAGTGGGCATATTTCAAGTTTCCAAACACGTGCTTTGTAGTTTCTCTTTGCCATGGGTTTGACTTTCCAATTGTCTATGCATCGTGGTTGTTAGAGATCTCATTTCAACTAGAGATACAATCAAGTTATAGTACATGCTAGGGTGCAAACTTCACCTTAAAAATCAGTTTTGTGAAATTGAGTTAGGCCTAAAATTCTCACCTTTTAAGATGGTACTCTTCGGCCTAATTGGGTATGTTAGAGATTTCATATCAACTAAAGATATCACCAAATTACTGTATATAAATGAATGTAAAACTCATCTTGTTTGTTAGAGATCACACAACGACTAAAGATAAGACCAAATTATAGTATACATGTGCAAATCTCATCTTATAAATCTGTTTAGTGAATTTGAATTAGACTTAAAGTTTATTTCCTAAGATTATTCGATATGCATATGTTTCTCTTTCATACCATCAACATCTCTTTTTTTTAAGCTCTTTTAATTTTATTTTTTTCTCCAACCACAACTTCTCTTTCCTCACAAGAGTCTTCTCTCATTTGACACAAAATAAAATCGCCAAACATCTAAGCCCAAGATCAAGCAAGGAAGAGTATTGCTTACATACATGGATGGCTGTATTGAGTATTTCAATCTCTTCCATACTTTTTCCTAAAGGTGTCTAGCAGTGAAATATATATCTTGAACATTTTGGCAAATGCAGGTTTGGTGGTTTTAAAAGCATTTCATTAAAACAGAAGCTGATTACATTAAAGGGATTGTGCATCTTTTTGCTTTTTTATGTTTACTTTTTCTTTGTAGGTTCTGTTCTCTGTTGTAATTCATCTTGCAGATTTTTTTTCTTTTCTTTTATCAAATAGAAAACTTAATCCAACCTAGAGTAAACTGTTTCTACATCAAATTAAGGAGAATAAAAAGGAAAATAGTTGAAAAAGGATAAATGTAATTTATACAGCTCGAAATCAAGCAGACGTACACATACTATGCATGAAAAAATAAGATCCCAGTTGAATATTAAGAAATAGTTGGTTGACTAACATGAGATGGTGAGTAGGATGACAGATAACCAGCACAAGCATGAACCAGCGTACGATACGTGGCTGATGTTGCTGTAGCAACAATCTGCACATATAATACACATAATCAAGAGAAGAAAATTATAAGATGCCACAGTGTACACAATTTAAACATCTTGGCAGTTGGATCTATAAATGCCTTTGGAATATAACCTGAGATAAAGCCTGTTGAACAATAGGTTGTTTCCACTGAGAAAATGTATCATCAACAACATCAAAAGAATTGCTAACCCATGGGCGCAGAGCTACAAAAATCAAAGCGGAAGCCAAATATTGAACAAAGCAGTTCTACAAAAGCAATCGTCACAGCTATGACAAAAACAATTATACAATCTAAAAACAAATGTGATTTTTTATGTCAGAATGTAAAACAACTGGAAGTTTATGTTCCTACACAATAATTTAGGAAAACGCAATTTTCATCTATGCCAAGAAATAAATTAATTAAGGATGATAATCTATCCCTTAAACCTTTGAAATAAAAATGTGAAACAACAGAAATTGTTGTTGACATATATTGAATTATAAAACAGGGATATATTAACAGTTTAGAAGGGATATACCAGTTTTTCAATAGACAAACAATATTCTAGGGCTCCCCACTTCCTGTCCACATTTTACCAGTTTCCTAAAGTACCATGACATTACTCTATGCTAGTTATTCTTTTTTACAAATTGTTTTAATAAAGGAATAAATTCATTAGGAGAAGAATTTATATAGAATTTGAGGGATATAAGAAACTCCATTTCAAAAAAGTATAAATAAAGCAACAAAAAAAGGGAAATTATGAATGGAACACTTAACCTGGCAGCAGAGCTTGTATAAGTGGCAGTGCAGCCCAAAAGTCCGAGGATCTCTCTGCCAACTTGCTGCAAAGAACAGGCTGTAAACTGCAGTGTTAAACAATGTACACAAACTAATGCAAATTATGACAATATAATCAACACCATGGAATATTATATCATTTTATTGAAAGAAACCTGTGATGCACAAGAATAAAGGACATGTAAGATCCCTTCTTCTACCACCCCCATATCTAGTACATTAAGATAGCTGAAATCCCACTGCTCATCTGGCATCCGGAATTCGTCTCCAAAAAGGTTTGAGTAATCAACTAAAGTGAAAGGACTAGACAGTTCCAAATTTAATTTATCTTCTAAAAGAGAAGTTACTTCGTCTTGAGGGTTTGATATATCATGATCAGTATCAGGATTTATGAGCTTGTGCATAATTTTAGATGCCTGAAATAAAGGTGAGTATATGCCAGAAGAACACATTAGCAACAAAGGATTGAACACAGATAAAAGAAAAACATAGATATTGAGCATTTGAACTAGATTATGTATCCATGCATTGCACAGTAAATTTCTTATTTTTACATTAACTAATTAAATTTCACTTATTATAATATTAATTAGGTTAATGAAATTTGTTTTTATAATATTAATTATGCAAAATTTACTAATTAGGATAATAATTAGATTGATATTATTCATATTATTATTTATTAAGAATTAAATATTATAACTTATAAAAAAGGACTAAAGTACAGACATAGATTCTAAGACATTTATTTAACATCAATTTTGTTATTGTTCAAATAGTTGAAACATATCACATAAGTTTTAAAAATTAAGAAACAAAATAATTCAGAGATTTATTTAATATATCAAAAGAATTAATATATCAAATTAATCTTTAAGTCAATATTTGGATGAAACAATTCATAATTTAGTTCAAGGTATTTTATGTAGGTAAAAAATAAAACAAAATTGATATTATTTTACAGCAATATAGGATAATATAATATTATTTTAGTATATTCCTGTTCTTTTGGTGTTGTAGTATGATGATAATATAATATTGTGAGGATACACATAAAATAGAATGTTATAACAATAAAAATTAAAACAAAAAGAAAAAGGAAGTGGATAAAATGCGAGAAAACTGTAGTAGAGATTGCACACATTTTATCACAATATAGAATATTATATATATATATATATATATATATATATATATATATATATCAATAAGGAAAATTCAATAATTCATTTTCAAATATTAAATTATTTATTTAGTTACCTGTATATTAATATAACATAAATACTTTTTCTTTTAAAGATTTAAAGCATAAAAAAGTCTTTTAAAACTAAAAAATAAATATTTCTGTTTCTTAAAAGTTATTTAAAGACTTAACTCACATAATTTATTTATTATAATAATTACAAAAAAAAATTAATACATAAGTTATAAAGAATAAAGAAATTATACTTATCTACTCTATAAATAGAATGGTTCCTAATATGTACTTTAAAGTTTAATAACATAAAATAAATATACATATATATATATTGACTGTTAATAAATAATCACAGTATTAGTTAAGATAAATAATGACAATATAACTGTTATAAATTATTGTTTGGATATAATAAAATGTTTTTTATACAATTTTAACAATACTATTGGATGTACATAATTTATAATAATATTTATTTTTATAATATTATGGTATTAAGAAAGATGAAAGGAAATGTCGACATGATATTATTCTTATTCTTACAGAAAAAAAAATGAAAAAGTAATGTCTCACGCGAGAATACTCTAAATGATGTTGAGCAGAGTTTATTGACAGCATATATAAAGATAAACAATTAAATGGGTGAGAGATAAATACCATTCTACAAACAGAGCCCAGTTCAGAATATTTATATGCCTTTCTCAGAAGTACAAAAATTGCATCTGGCCTAAAAACTATGGCACGGTACGGAGATAAAATTAAAGGTGATGCACTACGTGATCTCCTTGGCTGCAAGAAAAAAGAATTAAGGTTAATGGATAGAGGGGTCATGCATGTGGAATGACCATCACTATACAGGGAGGGTAAATAATATGAAGCATGTAGAAGACACGGAATATTGATTGGATTTCAGAAATTAAAATGACAAATGTTAAAAAAAAAAAAAGTCTCTGTATCAACTAAGAAAATATCATATTTAAAATCACTTCCCCCTGCAGAAATATATAGTAAAAAATCAATAAATGTCAAACTTAAGGAGATTAAGCACGGTAATAGGACAATTTAGGATACGTAAGCCCAATGTGTGCTGATGGTTAATTATACAAGATTCCAGTATCAGATATAAAATAAACAGGGCATCATGAAGTCACTTTAGCACCTTTCGAGACCTAATGGAAAATGACTTTGAAGGTTATCTGGACCTTCGGAAACCCAAAAGGAAGTTACTTCCAGGGTTAGCTGGGGCTATGAAGGTGATCGTTCTCTCATTTTTTACTATGGAAACAGTCAAACTTATTGTATGAAAATGGTGTAGCACAAACAATAGACGTAGGGGAATGTACCTCAAAGTTAGAGGAAACTGTTAGTATTGGTGACAGTTGACTGCTTTTAGAGACATCAAGGTCAGAAATATTGCCTGGAGGTTTTGAATTTGTCCTGTAATTAAACAAAATATTTGTGCTACATAAATTATGAATAACAAATAGACCATTCATGCACAAGCACACATTGAAAAAAGATATGTACTTAGAGAAATTCAGGTAACTTATAGCAATGGTATCTGTACCCTTTTTCAACCAAGAACCACATGAATTAGTTTCCAAACAACAATGCAAATCCCATATGTATAGTAGGCTACAAGGATAACAACGTTGAATTCTATCAAAAACCACATTATCAATAAACCCATTCCAACTATAGCGCCTCTTTCAAAGTTTCCTCCAAAACTTTAGGTGTCCCTAATCTGTCTGTCCATTTGACTTACTTGAAGTATTAAACTATCTTTTTTTATCCCCTTACTGGCCTTTGTGGGATGTCTTGTGCAACCAAACCACTACAAAGCAAGTCTGTGCATTCCCCTCAACTTATGCTACTCCAACTTCATCCCAAACACATTCATTCCAAAACTGACATTTTCTATTATCTTTCTTATCCATCTTATTTTTGCATGTCTGCTACATAATTTTTAGATCTTTTAGCAGTTTTCCGCCCATCAAATGGCTTAGTATTCAAGATGAAAACTCATAAAATTTACAGTGTCGAAATAAGCAGAATATGCAATTTAAGTATCACTTCCATATTTAGAGCATACCATTAGAAATATCTAACAAATAACAATTCGTCAGTTTGCTTTACTGAAAAAATTTGTTCGAAATTATGTTTCTCTTATCAAAAAGGTATTATAGATCACAATTTCCAATTAGAGAAAAATAATTGTCCAGTGGGAAAGATATAAAAAGCAAACAAACCTTTCATTTACCACATGAAGAATAGGATAAAGAGGACCAGCAAGCATGGCAAGAAATCGTAGGTTAGATTCAGGATTATCTGGAAAGCTGGAAAGATCTGTCTGCAGTTTTACATACAATGCTGAATGACCTAAACAAAAATATGGACAAACAAAAGAGAAACAAGGAGGAATGATGAATCAAGCCATGAAAGTAAAAATGCTTGGGTCTACCTCTAATTGTGGAAGAAATACAAGCAACCGACTTGTCACATCTTGCAACAACTGCAAACTATGAAATATCAGAAAGGAAAGAAGGATAATAGAAGAACTAAACTACATAATCATGTTATTGGCAGCAAGGTAAACCACCTGGAGATGAGTATCATGAGGATCCTGTTTGTGAGATAAAATATGAGGTAGCAAATAATTAACAACTGGTTGAAATTCAGCCTCAAGACCAGGCACAGAAACTCCTATTAACTGCAAGACACAAATGACAAAACAAGCTTAGTTGGTAACAAAATGAACCTTTTCTTCATAAAAGAAGTAAATTGTATGAGAAACAGAAAGAGAAAAGAGTACACAATCGTGGAGGATAGAGGAGTAGATAAAAAAAAAAACAACAAAGAAACATAAGTTCCAAAAAGCCAATCAATGTAGAAGAGCTGTGACTGTGACAGAGCAAAGAGTGAAAAACTTTGTCAAGAAGTATTTTACGAAAAGCCTTTTGGTTTAAAATGTTGCTATTGTGAGAAAGGACAGATTAGAAGAGATTTTCAAGAAAATGCTCACGGAATATTAGGCAGGTGTCAACGAAAAATCTTTGGGAGGGTTTTAAGTGCAGCTTTGCATACATTAGCTTTAAAATAGTTTTCTTTGCAGTTTATATTTGTCAGGTGTTGGTTTTCTGTCTTGCATACTTTCCTCCATTTACCCAACAAAACACACAAAAAAGTAAGAAATTTAAAAGTACAAATCAAAAATGTTGAGCATCATCTAGCATTCAGGTTTGTTATAAATAGCAGAAACACAGGCATGGTAGTGCTTGTGTGTCCACATTTCAGTCAACATGTCCTATTTTATTGCTCTAAATTATCGAAATTTGCTACAGCTTACAAATATTGCAACCTACAATTTAAAAAATTAATGAAATTCCATGGACAAAGAAGAAAGTGAAAAGAGAGAATGAAAAAGTTTTATCCACATGAGAGAAGAAAGAAGAAGAGAGGGATACAGAGGAGAGAGAATACATCGAAAGCATAGAGAACACCAAAATGTGAGTCTTTTTTACACAAACCAAGATGAAATAGATTTAGTGAACGGATTGTATAGAGGGTTGCTTTTTAATTGTTCTACTTTTTTCTGTCAAAAAGAATAGTGACAAAACAGGTCATGGAGGATGGTACTGTTCTGGTACCATGTACCATGATGAGAAGACAAACTGAGTAGGAATATAATGAATTTCATGTTGGGTACACATGCGTATTCTTATTTATAATGAAGAAGAGATACAATAATAAGGAACAAAATCAATATCTAATAATGGAAAATATTAGAATGTAATTGATTAATATCTCTAACATTTTCTTTTTAAAAAGATTTGGCGGCTATACTATGTTTGAAGAATAAAGACATCTAAAAGAAGTGTACACCAACAGAGGTTATTCCTTTTATATACTGTTATAAATAAGCAACTAACTACTTAATTAACCAAATGGCCTAAAGTAAATAAAGAAAAAGATCTCACACATGCATAGGATTTAACTTCAAATTCTAGAATAATAACAAATAATGAAAACATAAATGGTAAAGCTATAATAAAGTACCTGAACAAAGAAAATGGCAATGGGATTTCCACGCAAACAAGATATCCTCACATATCGGCATGGAGTGTAATTTGTAGGGTAGGTCATGTCGCGTCTAGGTGCTTCACATCGTGGGCGAACTTTCTGGAATGTCTCTGGCTGGGAAGCCAATATGAAAGTAATCAACAAAGCATGGGCCACAGTGTCATTCATCTTGCAATATGCATAATTAAAAGAAAAAATAAACCATGTCTAATTACAGAGGAATAGCCCAGCATCATTGTCAAAAGAAGGAATTGAAGGAGCACAGTTGAGCATTATACGTGCATTTTTTTTTATTAAAAGGCTGAACAGAAACAATTAACATTCAGTTGAAAATAAAGTGGAATCCATGTGAAGTGAGACTCAACGATTTTACCTCCACCCATACAGACAAGTTGTGGGACTGAATGCTAGCCAACATTACTGTTCCGAATCAATTAATTTAACAATTTCATTTAATCAGCATAGCTTAATTACATCATATTCTAGAATGATCTTGTCAAGAAAGATTTCAAGAAGCATGCACCATGTTGACGATACTATGTCAGTAAAACAACAGAACATGTCTCCAGAAAAACTTTAATAAAGGACAATGAGACTTCCTAAATTCTCATCGTATTAAAATACCAAAGATTCAACCCAAAAACAAACACTAAAGTCAATTATTTATCCACAATTTCCAGTCCAGACCACAATTATGCTTTTGAAAGATGTAATATTAAACAGTCCAAACCAGTTGATCCAATAAAAGCTTAAACTCGACATGATTTATATTTGTTGCTGTCTAAGGTGTCAATTTTTTTGTAATTCCTGCTGGCTAATATGTGTGGTCGTCAGGTTATATCATCATTTACTCAACACTAATTAGATCTAAAAGAATGCGTCCAACCATGAGGTACACCATATACTTTCCCTTTATAAACTATTGACTAACCAAAAGTGACCCCAAAAGATTTGACTTTTCAGATACGGGCTTTATAAAGCAATAAAAAATACAAGAGCAAAAGAATAAGAATTGCTAATTATCATTGATTGACAACTTCCATCCAATAACCTTGTAACGTAAGCCAACCGCAATTTCCCACTCAAGTACAGACTTGTTATAAATCCGTATATGCGACAACAGGCAAGGCTCCTGCAACAAACAAACATAACTACCATTTAGTTACACAAGGAGACACAAAACATCACAAATGCAATAACAAATGTCCAACTGCTTCCAAACTGAATCATGTGCAACACAGAAAAAGCAGTTACAGGCCCCAAAAACTCACAACAAACAAACCATTTGCCACATCAATCCTATACACAGTCTACGCAACACAACAAACTCTTCCTTTCCATTTTCAAATTTCGGCAGGCTTAAATAAATTTTAGGTCTCCAATATATATGACCACTTTTATTTTATTTTGAGTATGCAGTATTGTTTTTTCAAATTGGGTACCTAATAAATTAAACGTGTTGGTTCAAGTTTCTTCTGTTACCTGATTCAATTTAACTGTTCAAGTATCCGTTAAGCTGAAAAACATGTCACACAAACTAGAACATTGAGGAATGATAACCTTAAGTACCTTTTGTTATGTGTACCGACAGGATCCATCATCATTTAATAGAAAACATTTTGATAGTTAGTTGAGGGATCAAAAGATTATAAATATTTCAGGGAGCAATTAAAAAAACATAGTAGTAGGGACGAAATACAAATAAACATTTCTTTCAAGGACTAAAACAAAAAAATTTATACTTTATTAGGTACCTAATTTGAAAAAAAAAATTATTAGCTAAAAATTGATAATATATTGGACACCTGAAACTTACTTAAGCCATTTCAATATCACTAATCTGTGACAACAGCCAAAATCCCTTCAATAATTATTGCAAAGAAACAAGGTTTTAAGAAACAGTCCATCACTGTGATTTCAGCCACAACATCAAGGCTTTTTAGGTCTACAGAACAACAATTGTGGCAGCGTTTTGCCACCTTTTTCCACAATTTCCCAGTGTCACAGAACACAACAAAACTGCAAATGCAATTTAAAACCTTACTCAAGAGTTGAGACATAATAAATAAATAAACCCCAGAAACATGATTCCGAATACTCTATCAGTATTAACAAATTACTACCTGCTCAAGCAATCAAGTACGAAACACATTAAAAGTGCAAAACCTAAGAACTAGCTTCACTCCTTTTGGAATCAAATTAAATGAAGTCCTCCATCATGAACCAGACCTAGAGTTCAAAATCCAACTAAAGGAAACATAATTAATTGTATTTAAAGAGAGTGAAGTATTATTAAAACAAAGATTGAAAGTGCAAAACCAAAGTTCTAGTTTCACTCATTTATGCACCATATTAAGCAGACAGATTAAGTTCTCTGTCTCGAAGCAGCCGTAGAGTTCAAAAACCAACCAAATGAAACATTCATCCACCGTTTATAATCCAAAGTGCAAAACCTAAGTACCAGTTTCCCTCATTTATGCACCAAATTAAACAAACAAACAAGGTTTTTCATCTGAAAATAGCCCTATAGCTCCAAAACCAATCGAAAGAAACAATCATCCACCGTTTATAATAGAAAATACAAAACCTAAGTTCAAGCTTTACTCATTCATAAAGCTCTTAATCAGGAAGCAGACCTAGAGTTCAAAAAGTAAACGAAGGAAACAATCATTCACCGTATATGAAGTGATTATAGCACTACAAAACCAAATAAGTCAGAGAGAAATTACTACTATCACAGTTATTATAAAACCCATGAGAATGAAAATTGAAAAAGAAAATGTTGAGCCGCATTGAAAAAAGAGAGAGAGGGACTGACATCGAGTTCTAGAAGAATCCACTCCTTGGTGTTGGTGGCGGTGGACCAGTGAGTGCGGAGGTCGGTGTCGAGGACGTGGAGGGCTTTCTGCGACGGCGATTCTCGCGACGTGGCTTTCACCTTGAACGGAAGCGGCTTCACGCGAGGCTCCAACTCCACTTCCATTTCACCGATTCAATCAATAATCACAATTCACAACACAAAACGCTCACTCCGTGAATCGTTAGAGTTTTATGGTTTTAATGTTATGCATTGGTTCCGTTGCACTGTGATTGTGTCACTCAGAGAGACACAGATAACAACACTAGAAAGAAGAAAAGAAAACCCAAACCAAAACTTTGATATGTTTGGTCCCTGCACTGCACAGGCGGCATTTATTCGAATTAAATTTATATCTAATTGGAATATAAAAAAAAAAAAAAACATTTATGAGTTGCATCCATTAATTTGTCTTAAATTAATCATTAATTATAGAAGGTTAAATATTCAATATAAAATCATAAAACAATCAGTTTTCTTTATATATGTTTTTTCAACTTTTCTACTTCAACACAAAAGTATTGAAAAATGATTTTCTTTTTTATATGTTGTCAATCAATTTTCTTTGTATTTTTTTCATCATTTTTACTTTCACACAAAAACTCAAATTTTTTTTATTTAACATTAAATTTATATTTGTATCTCATTTTTAATATTATTTTAATACAAATATTTAATGTTAATAATTTTTAAATTTAATGAAAAATTCAAATAATTAAACATGTTTAATTTTTAACAATTATAGTATAATATATGATTAAATGTGTTTTTGATTCTTTTACTCTCACATCTTCGGTGAATATTGAAATTACTCCATCTTCAAAATTTTAGTCTAATTTAGTTCCTCAATCTTAGAAATGTTTGGATTTAGTCTTTTTAACTAAATTTTGTTAAGTTTATTTGATATTTCAAATATTTTTTTTCTGATAACATTTAAGTTGTTAACACTATTTGACACATTTCCGCTTTGATATTAGCTAATAAACTATCATGAAACGTAGGGGTGGGCAAAATTAATTGTATTGTACTAAACTATGGATTAACTATACTAAATTAAACTAAAATAATTGAACCAATTACAATAAAATCTGAACTAAACTATTATACAGTTCAGTTTAAGAAAACTGAACTTCTACAGATTAAGTTCAGTTAACTGTGGGATAATTGAAACTACTGTCCAACTTGCTCTGTTGTTACAAAACACATTTCATTTACATAGATGTGTGCTTCTGTAAAGTTCCATTGTGCACAATTTTCTCGATGTATGATTTGTTAGTGAAAGTTGAATAGAAGTGTAGTGTCAGGTGATAAATCAAAGATCAAATATTTAGTTTTTAAACTTTATTAATTATTCAGGTTAGGATTAGCTCAAGGTTGAAATTATAACAAAATGCATTTTGCAGTATTTATCTTATACTGCCATAGACTAACCTCTAATCAACACGGTTTATCTTATACTATTTTGACATCAAATAAGCTTTTATTAAAATATTTCTTTTAAAAAAGTAATAAATTCTCTTAACCATCTCTTCTACAATATGCTAATTTAATTATATTTGTTTTAGGAGACTTAACTTGTATTTTATATTTAACATAAAAAATATTTGTTTAAATTAATTTATTAAAGTAATATGTGTAAGGTTTAAAATGAATAATTTTTAGTTGAATAAACCACAAGATAAAATTTGTTTAATTATGCAAAATAAATAAAAAATCAAATATTATTTCAAAAATTTAACAAAATAGTGAAAACCACATTGAAATGGCTCAAAAATAGTACAGTTCATAAAACAATTCAGTTTATAACGGTTTAGTTCAGTTCATATTATAGTGCAGTGCAGTTCAGTACAATTCAATTCAATTTAGTTTGTTAGAAAAAAAATAGTTCAGTTCAGTTCTGAACTGTTTCTCAGTTCAGTGCAGTTCAGGTGAACTATTTTGTAGTTCAGTGCAGTTTTTAATGGTTCAGTGCAGTTCAGTACAATTTGGCCAGCCCTAATGAAACGTATTTAAAATGTCAAATAAACTTAACAAAACTTAGTTAAAATAATTAAATCAACACATATCTAAAGTCGGGGGACTAAATTGGGCTAAAATTTTAAAGAGAAACTAATTCTAATTTTCACTGAAAGTTAAGAAACTAAAAGCATATTTAACCATGTAATATATAACTAAAGGTCTCCATATTATTTTGGACATCCACATGTAACTTGTATTGAGACAAAAAATTGTCTAAAGTCATTTATTTACGTATAATAGTACAATAATAATATAATACAAAGCAAAAGTAATATATTTATATAAATTTCTCATTAATTTATTTTATAAAGACAATTATAAATTATTCTTGCATAAATGAGATTCACCAAATTCATATAAATCTTCTAGGAAAATTTCCAACCACAAATTAGTTTAAACTTACTCCTTTCTTAATTTACAATTTAGAATTAATTCATTTACTATATATATATCTATAACTATATATAAAGGGGATTCCCTCTTTTGTGTCCACATTTCATAATTCCAACTTTACCCTTTATAATTTAATTATTTATTAAATTTTTAAAAATTAACGGTTATTTTTATAAGTTTT
>Ga0214544_1003313_pt1 | contig 33477 bp, 21 predicted proteins | sample CNSS3metaG_FD_160074 | JGI IMG/M metagenome (GOLD analysis project Ga0214544, IMG submission 160074) | Root nodule microbial communities from cowpea collected in UCLA plant growth center, Los Angeles, California, USA - CNSS3 | ecosystem: Host-associated > Plants > Roots > Nodule | place: USA...
GTGGTTGTTTGTGTGTGTGTGTTTGTATATATATATATATATATATATATATATATATATATATATATATATATATATATATATATATATTTGAGTTGCAAATATGTTGTATAGAGTTTCACTTAATATATTTGGAATTTTCTGAAAATAGGATGAACAAGAGGGTACATAAACCTGGGACAGAGCAACATCAACATGTTTGGGAAATCCTTTGAGGGACCCTGAGTCAATGGAGCGGAAGATCTGTAAGAGTTGGAAAAAAACGTAATGAAACGAATTATATCCAAAGTCAAGAAAGAATAGCAGTCAAGTAACGTTACTCAGAACTAAGCTTGCATTGTCCAACCTGAACATGCCAGTTTTCAGGATCATCTTCGCTAGAAACCCACACTAAAGGGTCATCCTCTGGAACAACTGTATAATTTTCCTTTGTGGTAACAGAAGGACTTAATATCCATGAGATGCGTTCTATTCTTATCAAAGCATCATCATGCCATTGAGAGGATTTTTTAAATAGGATTGCAAATTCTTTCCACTTGGTTGCCTTTTTCCATCGCTGCTCGAAATTAATAAGAACATCGTATGCAGCAGGTCCATCTACTCTGCAGTGTAAATCATGCCATGGTTGTCTAGGAACCCTTGTTCCAGCCTACACACAATACATAAGAGGGGTGAGAGCAGAGAACTAACAACAAATCAGATAATGATTCCATTTCTTTTGTTGGAAAAACATGAGAGAGAAAGTAAAGGCAAAGTGTAACCACATTGTAATCAAACAAGACAATACTTCCTACAATGTAAAAATAGGAAAAGATAATTGACTTCCACACTCAATAATATTAACTTATTCTACAATTATACTATTCTACAGTATGGCCAAAGACAATAAAAAACTGTTACTTATTACCAATCTTTAACTTGGTCCTACAAACAAGGCCACTGCGGGCAGCATAGAAAAAGGAATTAGATGTTTGGAGCTAACAATTACAATCGGCTCCTTAGAATTTGATTATCAAATTGAGTACCATAAATTTCATATCTAAGATTGTTCTAGAACGTTATCTGGAAGCAAATATCACAAATGAGACTTTGTCACTTTAGAAAGGCAAGAAAATATTGTAGTGATGGCATTAAGGCATAACCTATAAGCCGATTCAAGAACCTAGACTCAGTGCTGGAGGACTAACATCCCTCAACAGCCAACAACCACAGATACTATACCATCTTTGCCGCAAAATAATTCTTTCTTTTCTGAGTAGTGCAAATTTGCAATCAATGGTCGGGAGTAGGTGGGCATTTGGAAAGGGATCTTAAGTTTTGGCAATAAACCCCAACTATAGAAATGGTATAGCTCTTCTAATCCCACCCTACAGGTGCTTATGAGCAATATTACAAAATACAAATTTTGTGGTGAAATTTCAATATACTTGGTGACCAAAAAACGAAATCAGAGTATCTAAGCAGGGACCCACATAGAATATAATGGTGTATCTATCTAACTCAACCCTGTAACTTGGGGTTTTTGCTAAGGTATTATCAATGATAATATATAATACAATTTACATTCAGAAGCTACTATGTACTTGGCGGAAATAAGGATTAATAGAGGGACCACACAACAGTCTTCATTCCCACCATGGGTTCAATCCAGACACAACGGATAATATAACCAAAAATTGTTCTGCTGAAAATAGTTAAAAACTGGTCTGTCCTGATTCCTAAAAAAATGAAAGAACAAGTGAAACAAACAAGTGGGCTGAAACTTACAGGAAATGTAGGATTGTGGAAATCACCAGAAAATACAGTGTCAAGATCACGAAACAGACGATGCTCTGGTGTGTCATAGCGACCATCACATAGATCAAGACCTCCAAGAAAAGCAGTTATCTTCCGATTATTCCCTGTGGCCTGTGTGTCCACAATTACACATTTTTGGTGGTGTGTGAAGACCGTCCCAACAACCTGTATGATAGCATATAAAAACAACTCCATGACACTATCTCAAAAGACAACACAACTTAACAACTACGACTAAAGTTGCAGGCGGAAAGGTGAGGGGAAATTGAATAAACAGAAACATATCTTGTAACTTCAAACAGTTAAATTAACATGCGAAGGTATATTTCCCATGCTGAATTTTGCGTCTACAAAATACATACCCACTGTTTAGAGCTTAGGCCACAAAACACAGGGCATTTCATATTTGACTCCACTGAAAACTAGCTCACAAAGAATCCTATCTCCTGACAACATACAGGAGGGACGTATCAACTCTATGAGACAACAAAACGCAAACAACAAGAGAGCAATATACAAAATCATAAGACAACAAAAGTTGACTACATTATTATCATTTAACACAGCAACCATCAAATCATCATTGGCAGGTTGCCAAACTCAAAACTGGTACCACATTACTGAAACCAAGTTGGCTTACTGTTTTGAAAAAGAGTTTTCTGTTCTCTAACGTTTGATTGTTCCCCTAGTTAGTACATTTGAAAGAGTCCGTTCCCTGAGTACATTTTCCCAGAGTACATTTCTGTTTACAAAGAGTTCGTCTCGGTGTTGGAGCACTTGAAGAAAACTGAAGAGAACGAGAGAACATTTCCCAGCTGTGCCTGTTTTTGGTTTTTAAAAAACTTGTTTTGGAAACAATTTTCAGAACTTAACAGATTTTATATGAGAAATTGATCCCTGGATAGTGTGGAATTGTTCTAGATTGAAAAGTGGATCAAACCCTGAATGATCCAAACACTTGCCTGTTGCTTCAAGAAGCTCATCTTGCTGCTGGCATAACGAGGCGACAGAACACACATTACTGAAGAATGTTTAAAAAACCTCCTGGTTTCCTCATCATGAGTCTGCATCACACCAGTCTGCACAAAAAGCATCAAAGCAATCAGCAACCAATCAAGCATTCTCAAAGATTACAAAAAAGAAATACTGTGAAATGCCAATTAGAGAAAAACACTAACCGTCTTGAGGAAAACCTTGTCGTGCGAAGTTTTATCATCCCAAACCAGCAACAACACTCTCACCCCTTCCTCAGACTTATACTTCAGCAAATCGCCAAGCGTCAAATCGCCACCTCGTGGCAACGGCCTAGTAGGCTCTCTAACAAGCCTCACCTTATGGTAAATCGACCAGCCCACCAAATACACCATGTGATGAGCCTCAGATATAGCATAACAAATATCCTCCCAACACTTCCCGTGCCTGTAAACCTCTCCATTCTCAAGCTTAACCTCCGGTAACTTCGCTCCGCCACTTTCAGGACACTGCGCATCCTGGTACAACCTCACCGAACTCCCCTTTCTCACCGGAAAATACGTGTTCCTCACTCCGCGGCGCTCCGGATCCGCCGCAATGCCTCGTTGGTAAAGCAAATTCTTCTCCACCGACATGAATTTCATCTCCAGGTGCAGCGCCGTGTCCGGCTTCGCCGGCTTCCCAGACGGCCCGACGATAGGGTACCAGTCGGAAATCAACTGGCCTGTGGCAATCAGCTGCGCCGGAATCTTCACGGTTCCAATAATCTGCGCGCCGAAAACGTCGTCGTCCTTCACGCGGAACTCCAAATCCACAACCGGATGCGCGAGCGGGATGTGAAACCGCTCGTTCCACGCCGGGTTCGACGAGTTCTTCAGCACGCGCGTGCGCGCCACCGTCGCCTGCGGCACCGAAACCGTCACGTACGGGTCACTCGTGATGATCCTCCGGTGGTGGCGCTGCTGCCGCGTCCGCTGGCTTCCACCGTCGGCGGGGTCCTCGGAGTGGAATTTGATAGTGTCGCAGCCGGTTACGCAGCGGCGGAGACGCTCCGAGAAGATGTCCATGTTCGGCAAGTGCCTCGCCTCAATAATTTTCAAATCCAGGTCACCATGAAGGTAGGTGACGCCATTGTCGTCGCCGCCAGAGTCCGCCATGTTCCCGTACGCCGAGTGTATAGTTTTGAATTTACACTCCGCGGCTAACGAGGGTTTTTAGTGTAGAAGTCGAAACCAGAAAAAAGATTTTGGAATAGCTTGTAACGAAGAGAGTGAAGTCACGTGGTTGCTTGGTTTGAATTAGAGAACGTTTTTGTTAGCTTCTGGTTTTGGATTTGCGTTGCGTGGCGGGGGGGACAGTGTGCGTGTTTCTCTGCTGGCGTATTCACAGTATTCCATGTCATTCTCAATTTTACCACCATTTTTGTTAATAAAAAATTTGTTTGAATTTAATCTGGTGGTAACAGTAATGAACGCATTGCACGCGGAGAGTGCACGACGACACCCGATTTGGAATCGCCGTTTAAATATTGCTAGGTACTGTATTTTTTCAACGTCGTGTTATTTTAATTACTCACGACGCAATAAATTATTAATTCTTCATCAGATCTTTGCACGATGCTCTGCTGGATGGTGGGATTGTGAGAAATTGAAATTACATCACAAATCGTTTTTCGCTGCGTTGTTTGTGGGCCTCCGGATTAGGTCATGGTGGCACGTCAGTGGGCCTTATGGACCATTTTCAACTACTCGGTGGGCCCAACCTTGTGTTTGGATTTACTGTGACCAAACCGTGTCCCTACTAGCGGAAATGGTAAGGCTCATCATTCGTTACTTTAAAGCTTTTTACATTTTTTTTTATGAGATTAAAGAATAAAAAGTTGTTCTTTTTCTTTTTGATCTCTTTGTTTTTGCATGGAAATAGACTACTGGAATAAATAAATTATGCATTTCTTTTTTCCATGGAATTTAAAAGAAAAAGCTACTCTTTTAGGGTTTTTTTTTGTGTGTGTGTGATACTTAATAGTTTTTGCAAATGGTTGGTGTCATAAGCCATTAGGGTAAATCATAAGCGTGATTCAAAGTGGGTCCATCACTAAAGACAAACTTACGTTGGTAACTACGACTTCTGAGTTAGTTTGGTTTTCATAATTATTGCAACATTTGATTTTTATGTGTGTTTCTTTGTCCATTGGGCATATGTGGAAATAAAGGATGCGCAATAAAGAGAAGTTTTCTTAGGGAGGAATAGAAAGGTTTTTGATGATGACTAAAGTTAAAGTGGTAGGTAATTTAAAGTTAGGTTAAATATGTATTTGATTTTTTAATTTTTAATGAAAATTTTAATTTTTTTTTTGAAATTTTAATCTAATTAAATTCTTTAATTTTGGAATTACGTGAATTTAATTTATTTAACTAAATTTTATTAATTGAAATAAAGAGAAAATGAGGGAGAAAAGGTGTTACGACAAGTTAGAAATAATTATGTAATGGAATATTGAGGTGTTTGAAATTGAGAAGTAGAATCGCTTTGATGTCTTGGCATGTGAAAACTTTCATCGTGGAAAGATACCAAAACCAGATTCCACGGTCTCAAAACCTCCCTGTATATATTTATCACAATATAATAATAATAGTAATAATAATAATAATAATAATAATAATAATAAATGTAAGAATATCAAATCTGTCAACTGCACAAAAGAAAAATAAATTATAGATAGGATTCTCAAAGGAATTGGAATGGATATAACAACTTTTTAAATTAGATAGAAGAAGACAATAAATAAGAAGATGGGTATACACTCCTTCTCTATTATCTCCATTTTAAATTATTATTATATTTTTAATTTAATGAAAATGTTATAAGTTTAGTTTTATTATTATCTTGTATTTTATTTAATTTTATTTGACAAGTCCTGATATACAAAATTTTTAACTATCTTAGAGATTGCTAATTAATTCAATATCCATCAATTTATTAGGAATCCAACCATCATAGTTCACTTTGAATTCCAAATATATTTTTTATCACAATTTTAAATAATTATTTTTTAAATTTATTATACTTTTTCGTTTGGTTCTTAATTTTTTTAATTCAAAAAACATTTTTTTATTACATACATTCTCATTCTTTCTCAATAACTTAACCTATGCAATATCTACCAAATTTACTCATAAAAAAATTATTTTAAAACTTATATAACTATAATTTATTATTTATATTTTAATATCAGAGAAAGTAAAATATATGTCATTTTTCTATTACATGATCTATACTTATAAAAACTCAAATCCTTATGATGGACCATTTTTACCTAATATCAATCGCGTTTTCTCCTTGGTTTTGCAACAAGAAATAAACCTCAATGGGCTAATACAAAATGAAGAAAGAGCCTTGCTAAATAATGTTGGGCAACAAAACAAATATCACATTCAAGAAGATGAAGAGGAAAGAACTTTGGCAAACAATGTTCATTTTGCCATAAAATGAACCACACAACGGAGGAATTTTATTCGAAACATGGTATCCACCATGGATGAAACAAAAGAACCCACACTCATCAATTCTTTCTCCGCCAACCATGATTCTGAGATTGATACAATAGCCAAGACCGTGATGCTTCTCAAAACGTTGGCAAGAAAAATCAACGCTCACTTATGTTTGATTATCTTAAATATCGTGAGTTTTATCTCAAATGTCTTCTTAAAAAGTTCTAAGCTTATGTTTTGTAATATGACAATTTATCTCTTTATCATCTGTGATAGCTTCAATTTAATTAAAAAATATTTCAAATTCTTCAAATTTTATTTCTTTGGAGATAATTTGTGAGTCGTGATATAATTGATTTAAGATCAAATGAGAATTGAGAAAAAAAAATAGTATTTCACCCAAAAAAAAACGTAGAAACAATAATCAATTATTTAATTATTTTATGTTCAACGTAAATATTTTATCCTTTAACTAATTTTGGAAACTAAACATATATATATATATATATATATATTTTACATTTAAAAATCAATTCTAATTAATTATACGTCATATTATATATATATATATATATATATATATATATATATATATATATATATATATATATATATATATTACTTATATTATAAATAATTATCTTTGTACATGTTCTCCAAATAAGAATTAAGGCTAGCACAAATTTTCAAATATTTTTGTTCCTAAATAGAATCTAATGAATATATGTATTTGTAAGAGATTTCCTAAATTCGGTCTTAAATTTCTAGTTTTTTTTTCGGTACGAATACTTGTTTTTCCATTAACTGTACTTATATATTAACATTGCAAGATCCAAGTACAACATAGTGATATGTTGCAGTTAAAAAGTACAAAGTACTTCATGTTCCTGAAGCATCGTATTTATTTAATAACCTTAAACATTAAAAGTTCAATCCAACGAATAATTTTTGTGATTGGTAATGTAACACTTCTTTAAATTACATTCTGCTGTGTCGTTTTTGTAGTTCACTAGATGAATTACACCAATCGAAACATTATATGAACTTATACACAATAACAAAAATTTATCTACCACTTTACATGCACATTACAGAAGCTGTCTTGTGATAAAAAAATATGTGTTATGTATATTTTTTATGGAACTAAAATTAAAATTTGTCATTATTTAAAATTTCAATATATTTTTATTTTTAAACTTTAATTAGATTGAATTTTTTTTATATTTTAATCATGTTTCATGTTAGTATTTTAATTATTTATAAAATTTAATATATTTTTATATAATCTATTTAACACGTTAAAAAATTTAATATAATTAAATTAAAAAAATTATATACATTTATTTTTAAAATTTAAAATTAAATTGTATCAAAGTTTCAATTAAAAATAAATTTTAATTTTATATCAAAATTCAAAGACTAAAATTATATTTTACTCTAGAAAATAGAAGAAATATCACATTAATAATAAATAAAATGTAATATAGACCACTCACAAATATAAGAAATATCTATTTTAACTCTTAAAACTACTGCCGGTGGCATGCACCCACGTTAATATTTATGATATTAATTATTAACCCATTGCTTTACAATTTGTCTATATTTGTATCATTATGCGAGAATAACCTTTTATGTGTGTGTTTGGAATAACATTTGTAAAATTTATTTAGGTTAAACTTTATAACTTCACGCTTTTAAGTTAAGTAATGCACTATAAGTAACTTATGTGTAAGTAGTATTATTTTTATGTATTTACTTTCCTATGAAAAAAAAACTAATAAAATCCATTCTCTAGAAATATCTTAAAATTTAATCCACTTAATGAATGTAAAAGAAATGAAAAGAAAAAACTTGACTTCTGAACTCTTGATCTTCCATTATTATCGATTGCAATCCTTCTTATTTGTTTCAAGCTGAAAACAAAAAAATAAAAAATAAAATAAATCACAAACTATATGATCTTTTACATCACCTTACATGTATCAGCTATTTAACAGATAATTGAATTAAATATATCTTTGTTTTAACAGATAAAGCTTTCATCATTCAACCATAAACCAACACATAAACACAGTGAGATGAAGCAAAAAGTGAGTGATAAAGAGAAAGGATTTATTATGATTTTTGTTTCGGGCGAATGAAAGTGAAACGTTCACCTTTCTGCAATTGTAACATCAAAATCATACAAGGATCCTCTCCCACTGGCAAATTTCTTCATTGTATTCAACGATGGAGCTTCCACTCTCTTCTCTTCCAAAACCTTTTGCTTTTGCCCCTCATCACTTCCCTTCCGAATCCAAAGCACAATCTTCTTCAATTCACCAACAGAGTCAACGGTTTTTGTTGAATCCTTCTGGGCCTGGGTCTGGGTCTGGGCCTGTTTCTGTTTCCGGGCCTTCCTCTTCTTCTTGCACTGAACTTGGCCCATGCACGATACTTTGGGAGAAGTGGGCTCTCTCGTGCTAAAGCTCTCGCCTCGGCGCTTCCTTCGGGCTTCCCGGGGAATTATCGAAACCATTCGTGCCGGCGATCGACAAGGACTAGGAGTTGGGTTCTGAAACGCTACTACCAAAGTCGCAGGTTGTTTTGTCAGAAACTTGAGGAAATTGTTTCTCATCTGAAACAGTTTCTCCATGTTGATATCAACCACGGTGTAATTGTGATACAGAGCGGAGCGTATGAAAGGGGTGAGTCATTGTTATAAATCGTTTAATCAGAAAAAAACAAAAGCAGGGGGCGATTAAAAAAGCACTATGGTTGACATTCATATGGTGTGGCGTGCTTTTGGAGAGGAAGAAAAGTTTTGTTGCAATACGCTGTCGTTGCCGGCGCATTATAAAATTACACGGATTGGATTTGGTCGTGGTTTCACAGATTGGTGCGTGTCATTGTGACACTGACTTTAGAGTATGATTATTTGTTGCTTCTTTTCTTGTTTTCTTGTCTTTTCAGAGGTATGTATTGTTCAGTTCTGGTATAAGAATCCAAGTTTTGGAGTAAGCTAAGAAGTGATTTTAGTGATTGAGGAAAGTGTTGAGGTATCAATTACTCATCCTCTATCCGAAAGTTACAGCATTTTACATATGATCATAGTACAATATTAGGCAATGTTTTCTTTTGTCGTGATATCTGTGAAAAATATGTATTTGGAAAAAATATTTTCAGATCGTCTCAATGAAAAAAAAAAAAACTTAGGTAAGAGTAGTGAGTAATGAGGTGATGGTAGTGGTGGTAACGGAAAATTTAAGATTTAGGTTTGAACCCCTGCCGCAATTAACTATTGCTTAGCCGGTCTTCGACTATCTAGTGGCAAATAAATAAAGTTTCAACATATTAAACATATAAAGCAAGTTTCAAAGATTTCATTATTCAAGGAGGATAAAAGAAAACGACAAATCGATGAATAAGAAAATGATGTTATCTGGTGAATATGACAAACGTCTACGGCTTGTGCAAACAGGTTCCTGATGCAGAATCAATATTTTTCAACCCCTTTAATACAAATAATCGCGCTCAATAATTATTAATTTATTCGAGATTCCTAAGAAAAGTATTTAGATGCATTCCATTGATATTAAGTTTACCAAAATTAAAAAATTATATTGTAGATTACATTTCTATTTTTTTACAAAATTAAACAAAAATACCAAATCATATTAAATTGTTCAATTTACGTAATGAGAAAACATTTTCATAGCGATAAAAAGGTTTTAAAAGGTATAGGAAAAGACGTACAAATAATTTTATTTTTCATACCAAAATTGATATAATTGCACCATACCCTTAAAATAACCTAGAGAAGCCGAATCCATATCATATTTAAAGAAAAAGAACGCATTTAAGATAAACCAAAATGTATCATTATTTTAAGAGTAGATCCGAATATCCTTTGTTCAACGTCCGTTCCGATAACCATACACTTTTTACAAATTAATATTGTACAGTGATATATACCATCCTCAATATTTGGGGCATGTATGGATAAATGCATTAAGAGGATGAACAATCTCACAGTTCACAACCCATTCCTCAAAGAATGTTCAAACTATAAAAGCATAATTTGAATTCATAGTTCGACACTACGATGCACTGCTAAGAAGTTATTGTCAACAGCGACTGATGATGATATAGAGGATTAATACAATGCAAAGAATAGACTTCGAGTATCTCAATGTCTGATCCCTGCAGAACACAAAGTCCTCCTCTGTCCAGCCTCAAGTTGTCCTGAACATTTTACCGGACATAGGTACTTTTTCAATAAGGCTTACATTCAAACTTAGGAGAGAATAAGGCTTACATTCAAACTTAGGAGAGAATGAGAATTTGTTTTCACATATGCACAATAATACTTCGATGAAAATGCCAAATACGCATTACTTCTTTACAACATCCCTAGTTAACGACAATTGTTTCCTCAAGTTAGGGGATTTCAAGAAATATAATCATTAAAAACCCTTAGTTCACACTTCCAATTATTGGACATCAATTTCAAATCTTCCTCAAAACCTCGTTGTCAAATTCCTTTTTCACAATTTTGAAACAAAAGGAGAGGAAATTGCAGAATCAAGAAATTTTTACAGTCTACGCCTCTAGTTGTAGAATTTCTGAACTATTTATATCGTAGATTCTCCATCCAATAAGATAAAAAAATTTAAGCCAATATATCCGCGCTTCAGCAAAGCTGTTAGTTTACCTCAGCGAGTGCCTCTATCATCCTTGTCACTAGTTTGAGGAGTGTACTGGCTGGTTGACGATGGTGAGTAACCAGGTTGACTTGGTGAGTAACCAGTACTGGGACTGCAAATAATCAAACGGAAAAAGAACAAAAACAGACCGTGCTCAGGAATATGACTTTCATACAACTTAGAAGTCAAAGAATTATCAGTGTACAAACTCATACCTATATTGGGGTGAACTTGGGCTATAGTCTGGGCTCACGCCAGAATTAAATGGGCTACAAAAAAAGAAAGAATGAACAAGTCACATATGTATAGACACAATCTCCAATGCTGCCACTGTCCTTATCACGGACAACAGATGAACTGTTTAAACGTTTGACAAGACAATAAATGAATTTATCTTACCTGCTGGGACTGTATGTTGGGCTTGATGGTGAATAAGACGGTGATGTCGGTGAATATGATGGGGACGTGGGGCTGGAAAAAGATAAATTAGACATATGCTTGGAGTACAAAATTATCTAAAAATAAATATGCAGTCAAACCAAAGTTTTTGGCTAAAAAATCAAGGGAACTCATTGTGTTTGAACTTTGAAGGTTTTGTAAACAATACCAAAAATAAATATTAAAGAAGTCCAGAGAATAACTCACCTGTAGTTTGGGGATGTGGGACTATATGGACTTGATGGAGACAATCTTGGACTGCTTGGAGAATATGCCAATGAAGGACTGTACTTTGCTGACTGGGGATTGTAACTTGGGGAAGTAGGACTATACGATGGGGATGTTGGGCTATATGAGGGTGACGTAGGGCTGTATCCAGGTGAAGTGGGGCTGTAAGCAGGGGATGCAGGGCTATATGATGGGGAGGTAGGGCTGTAAGAGGGTGAAGTGGGGCTGTATGAAGGTGAGGTAGGACTATATGAAGGTGACGTAGGGCTGTAGGAAGGTGAAGTGGGACTATATGCAGGTGAAGTGGGGCTATAGGCAGGTGAAGTGGGACTGTATGCAGGTGAAGTCGGGCTGTAGCTGGGAGAAGTTGGGCTATAACTGGGTGATGTGGGGCTGTAGCTGGGTGATGTAGGACTGTAGCTGGGTGATGTTGGGCTATAGCTGGGTGATGTGGGAGAGTAGGATGGACTGGTTGGCGAATAAGCCGGACTTGTAGGACTATATCCTGGAGAACTAGGGCTATACGTGGGAGAGGTCGGACTGTAACCTGGTGATGTGGGACTGTAGCCCGGAGATGTAGGACTGTACCCAGGTGATGTGGGGCTGTACCCAGGCGATGATGGACTATAGCCTGGAGATGATGGACTGTACCCGGGAGATGAGGTGGGAGAAAATGCCATCCCACCAACATAAGGTGAAAACTGGGCATCCGACGTAGGAGACAGACGCAAATTTGGACTCAACAAATAACTAGGAGACATCACGGTGTCATGATACGGAGTTCCAGATATTGGAGAGCGAGCAGGAGTCATGCCAAAATCAAGACCATCCATATAACTAGGCAGTTGGAGCTCAATGGCATTCTTCAGCATCTCATCATTAAGATACAATGCACATTCACCTGTGCCAATGGGGGCAAGCTGACCTAGCATAATGTTTTCAGTGACACCCCTTAAGTAATCAGTCTCCGCATATACTGCAGCATCAAGCAGAATATCAACTGTCTCTTCAAATGAGCATCTCATCATTGGCCCAGTATCATTCCGGTTGATACCATGACGGGTAATGGCCATCAGATGCCCCCGATAAGTCATTGTATCACAAAGAATAGCCAAATGCCTGTAATTGACATAGGAACCATCAAACGAAATTACGACACGCAATTCATCCAAAAGAGCTCGCCGAACTGCCTCAATACCAAGAACTTCAATAACTTCAATTAAGTGGTTGCTTGTGGTCCTGGTCGCATCAACATCTTCATGGCACATCACAGCCAGAAGGTTGACACCTTCAGTATCAAGCATCCATTCCTCATTAGGCTTAAAACCTTCACTCTCATCAAACTTCTGAGTTTTAGTATTCTTTATAAAAACTTTGTTGATGTCAGCGATACCGCGCAGGGTCATTTCAGTCAGCATGTTGCTTTCTATCTTCTTTAAGAAAACATCATCTTCAGCGGATTCATCCTGAATCTCACCCTTGGGTGCCTCATCATTCATAATACGGATACGAAGTATAAGTTTTTCCGCATTATCATCATTAAATATACAAGTCAAATCATCGTCAAATTCAAGGTTAATCTTCTCTGCAATGTCAGCCATACTCAACTTCTTATCCACCATCATTTCACGATTCAGCTCTATGCGAAGCAACCAAGGTGAGATTTTCTCAAGGGCAACTTCTTCATCGGGCATTTCATAGTAGGACTTCACGAAATCAACATCCTCTTCAATTATTGTACTCATCGGATCCGGATCATACCACACCTCTGTAGCTTGTGTCACACTCCTTAGAGTGGTATATTCTAGAGCACACTGCACACTCTTGGCTCTCTCTTTAGTCTTACCAACCTCAGGATTCAAGTACACAGACAGAGAAGGTGTTTTAATTCTCTTTGCCACATTAATGATTTCCCTTAACCTAGGAACACCAAGAGTAACATTCTTTGCGCTGACACCAGCATAATGGAAAGTGTTAAGAGTCATCTGAGTAGCAGGTTCACCAATTGATTGGGCAGCTACACAACCAATCATTTCTCCAGAGGCTACGAGCGACTGCAAGAACCTTGATTCTATTTCTCCCACTACCCACTCAAATGCCTCACGAGAGAGCCTGTATTCCTCCAAGACCCTTTTACTTGCGAAAGTGCTGCGAAGAAGAATGTTAAACAGGAGAGTAGCATTCTTTTGAGCTTCTTGACTTAAAAGATCTTCACCAGGAACAACCTTAAGCCGCTCCTGCAGCTTATCAATGGCTTCCACAATTTCCATTGGATGCATATCAGAAGGCCTTCGGAAATCAACCTTAAATGTCTTCTGAGCATTCCAGATAAGCCTCTTCAAGTTAACAGGTAGTGGAAGAGAACTGTCACCACTAGGGGCTATCTCAGTTGCAAGTTGATATCTATCAGCTTCAAGTTTCTGAACCTCGGCCTCAAACACATTACGAAATTCTCGGATGGTTTTTAAGTCTTCTACAGGCTCTTCAAGCATGTAGGTAGGCTTCCAGTTTTCATCATCAAATTCATACCTAAACACCCTATCAAATTCTGTCTTTTTCATTTTAAGGGAATCCAGCTTCTGTGTTTCAATCCAAACGGCGTCCATACCATCTTCCCCGTAAAGAAACTGTATAACGTCTCCCAAAGAATTTCTAACAGTCCCATCATATTTAACCATGATGTCCTCCATAGCCTTTACCAGTCGCCTCTGGATGTACCCAGTTTCAGAGGTCTTCACGGCAGTATCAATAAGACCTTCCCTACCACCCATGGCATGAAAAAAGAACTCTTGAGGGGTCAACCCTCGCAGATATGAGTTCTCCACAAAGCCACGACTTTCAGGCCCATAATCATCTTTTGTGAAATGAGGCAATGTCCTATCTATGAACCCATATGGAATTCGTTTACCCTCAACGTTCTGTTGGCCCACACAAGCAGTCATTTGAGATATGTTAATAAAACTTCCTTTGGAACCAGCTGTGACCATTGCTTTCAGATTGTTGCTCTCAGATAAACTTTTTTGAGCACTATTTCCAGCATCATCACGAGCTCTGTTTAGTGTCTGAAATTATCAAATATGGAAGTTTGTCATAATTACCCAAAATAAAATTTTAATATTATAACAATGTCAAAAACAGTCCAATATTAAACCTGATTCACTCTGTTTTCAAATGAATCCATCATTGTCCGACCAGGCTCAGCCTCCAACTTTTTCTCTTGGGCATCCCTGATAAGTTGTTTCACTTTCTCCTTAGCTGCTGATATAGTCTGATTTATGGTTTCCATAGTGGACGCATCAGCAATTGTATCACCAATTCCAATGCTAAAAGCATGCTGCAAAAGCCAGTAGTTTACAAGCCACTGAGTATGCCCAAGAAATTTCCGAGCTGCATCAGGACCAACCTCTTCCCTGTATTCAAGTAGACATTCAGTGATATAAACATAGAAAAAAGGAACCGATTGAACTAGTTTCCAGAACAACTAAGTCACTTTTAGATCAATAGACACAACCCCTGTCCTGAGCTTGTAGAGGTAGATTGATTATTACATAACCCAATTCATCTATTAAGCAATGTTATCAAATAGCGAAAATGGCATTTGGCTCTGAGCCCAAAACCAGCCTTATAAATATCACACATGATGTGGTGGCCAGAACTGTGGCCGACAAGTTATGCACACTAAAAAAACAATAAAACAAGAACTTTGTTAAAAATAGCATACGACAAACTAATTTAATAACATTTATAAAACTATAACAATAAGCTGCATACCAAATCACGTGAATGAGACTTCCAGTAGATGTTCCAAGTGTCTTTTTGCAAAGTGTTCCAGTAAGTAGTTCGCCTTTTTCAATTCTGACCATGGTATCCCCAGGGGTTATGGATCCCCTTTCATTCTCACTGTGCCAACTAGAATATCTAATTAGATTTATAGGCTTAGGAATGATGAGATTGAAAACTTGTTTCCCTGTCCATAATGGTTCTGGCTTCAATATTGCAGGAGTAGGAACTTTCCCATCAAAATCTTCCCACCACATCAATATGTTCATGAAAACATCCTAGTTATAAAAAAAAGGAAAGTTCTGATCAGATTATATATAAAGTCTGTACAACAACCATGCGGCTTAAATAAACTGCAACAGCAGAAAAATTCACTTCGTATAACCTTTGGGATAAAAGTATCTCTCTTAGTGATTTTTCTGCATCCTAAAAGTGAATCTTGGACAATTCCCATCACTGGCCTGTTTGACTGTGGTGACACAATGCATTTAGGCACCATCATAAGCTCCAACACCTCAGCTCTGGTTTCAAAAGACTGAGGAACATGCATATTCATTTCATCCCCATCAAAATCGGCATTATATGGTGAAGTTACGGACAAGTTAAGCCGGAATGTAGAATATGGCATGATTTTGATTCTATGCCCCATGATGGACATTTTGTGAAGACTAGGCTGACGATTGAAGAGAACAAAGTCTCCATCATTCAAATGACGCTCAACCTAAAACCACAACATTAAAAGCTATTAGAACGCAATGAGAGAAAACCAAAATGAACAATATCATCATTGTTTAAAAGCAGTACCTTGTAGCCAAGCTCCAAATGGTGATCACTACTTTTCTTTAAATATCTGAGATCGAGCCTTTGTCCATCATCACGAATGATGTACTTGGCACCAGTTTTTCCAGGCGGAGGATGGGGTCCATACTCCACAAGTTCCTTCAACCTGATTTTTTTTCATTTCAAATATTTTCTGTTAAAAAAGGAAGGTAATGCACCAATTGCAACAGGAAATGCATACCAAAATACAACCTTTCAATGTTGTATGGAGTCACGGTCTCAGGGTATGTTAGATTCAAAGCAATACTCCATGGCACTCCCAATTGATCAATGTTGATTGTTGGATCAGGTGTAATGACTGTTCGAGCAGAAAAATCAACTCTTTTACCCATCAAGTTACCTCTAATCCGTCCTTCTTTTGCTTTGAGCCTGCTACATATTGATTTGATAGGCCTTCCGGATCTTTGAGTAGCCTACAAAAATAAATAAGAACTAATCAATACTTCATCAAAAATTTAAAAAGCCGTTGAAGATTATCGGAAGTATATATCCATAGAAAATGCTAAATTCCTGTAATACCCTTGGCAGTCCAGGCAACTCATTATCAAAATATGTTGCTATGTGGAACTGCAATAATTGAGCAAACTCAGAAATAATATGTGCAGGAGATCCGTTCCTCTCCTGTCTCTTAAGATTCTCATTGTGCCTGATGATCATAGCCAGCTGATGAGTTAAATCATCCTACAAATAAGGAAGAACCAAAAAAGTTAGCAAGTAACACACGGATTAAAAAAGTTTTACTTCACATGATATCAGTCAAAATGACCAAGGAAAACTATAATTAAACAAGATACACTTGCAAAAATTGCAATAACCAAGAGCGCATAAAAAACTTGCCTCACTCCTAGAGGATGTGTCCATCATCACAGAAGGTCTCACAGGTGGAGGAGGAATTGGAAGAACTTGTAAAATCATCCAGTCAGGACGGGCATACTTAGGGTTCAAGCCCAACAACTGACAGTCCTCGTCGCTTATCCTTTTCAGAACACCAAGAACCTTCAATAGATATAACAAGTCACCAACTACATCAATTCCTGCAACAGTGATCTTAAAAGTGCTCATGCTAAATATCCAGAATTAAGAACAATTACCCTTTCTGCAGAAAGGGTTTGTTTCCTCTCTACAGGTTCAGGAAGCTGTTCTTGATCATCACTTTTTTTCCTTTGAGCTTTGTACTCTGCAATCATTTTCATCCCCTCAATCGTAATCTTTGGTTGCTGAGCACCACAGCCACCGCGACTCTTTTTAACTGGCTCATCGGTATCTTGTCCAGGAATATCAATTTCATCTCCCCCTTCACACTTGCCTTTGTTTTTGCAAGCATCCAGAATCTTTTTCAGCCTGTTCTTGGGATTCCTGATCCTTAAAGCTAGCTTAAATTTGTGATCATTCTGCATAAAAGGCAATCAACATAAAAAAACATTGGATTCCACTCTCCTACACTTACAAAATAGAAGATTAAAAAATAATTTGGACAACAAATTCCCCTCTCCTCTTACTAAACAGACAAAATCTCCAATTGACCACAATTCACAACCAATTGAACTCAGATTCCCCTATTTCTCATTTTCCACAACCTCAATAGCTAATCAAGTCAGTATTATGCAAAGCCCACTTGCAAAAATACCTCGTCAGCTAGAATTTTAGAGCAGTTGAAGCACACACAACGCATTATAGTCAACACGGTCTTTAGAAACCCAATGTGAAACATTGGCTTGGCAAGCTCCAAGTGTCCAAAGTGACCAGGACATTCAGCCATACTCGCCGTGCAAGTGTCACACTTGAGCTTTCTGTCAATAGTTCCAAGTCGAGGGTCACTCAATCCTCCAACCTTCGGCTTCCCTCTCTCCGTCGTCTCACCGTGCTCAATTTGCACCACAGACATTTGCCTCTGAAACACACACACATAAACCAATCAACAACTTCATAGCACCACAAAACTGGAAAGAAACACTCGAATCCATTTATATTCGAGAAATTTCGAAACAAATTGAAAGAATTAGATAGTGGCTTAGGGTTTATTACGATCTCATCGGGACTGAGTATTCCGAACTGAACCATCCGGACTTTGGCGACCTCCGCCGGAGAGAACGGAAATCGAATATCCATGTCAAGGATTACAAGAAAGAATTTCTGCAAAGATTAGCGCAAGAACTCTCGAGTCAGAGGAGTAGATTTCTGCTCGCCGCAGAGGATTTTTGCTCTTTGGGAAGGGTTTCTGCTAACCCTAGTCTCTATTTTTCAATCCCAGAGGGGAGTAACAGATTTTGTATTGGTTGTTGCATTCGTCTTCTGAAGTATTAGGGGCAGCCCAAGCCCTAGAACTTGAAACAAAGTGAGAGATTATGTATTTGTTTCTTCTTTGGTTCTCTTAAATATCAGGGAAAACACAAGTGAAGATCGCTTTTCCTTTACTATCAAAATAAAAAAATAATTGTCATAATAATTATTAAAAACAATTACTAAAATTTATATTAAAAATTTAAAAGGTGAATACATGTCAAAAGTTAAAAAAAATTGAATAGTTATTTTTTTACTCACGCAAAATAAATTATATTTAGAAGGATAAAAACAATAACATATGTTTTCAAAAATAATTATAAAATATAAAAATATAAAATTGTAAGATAATATGTATATCAAAAAAATATTCTTTACTAATAATATTGAATAGTGGTCACCAAATCCTAAGCTTTATATTTTAATCTTTGAAACAAAGTAGAGAATCACATACCCATTCAATCATGTGGTCTAATAATTTGTTTATTTACTTATTTTCTTAAATATTAGTACAAAAAATAAACTTCTATATTTTTTAATAAATAATAGTTATAATAGCTACCTAAAAATAATTAATAATTGTTAGTGTTTTGCATCATTGAAAAATATAAGTAATTTGTAGTGTATTATGTTAATGAAGGGTGTAGAATTACTTTGAGTTATTTATATATTTTTTTTAAAATATAATTAAAGATAAAATATAAAAAAGTATATGTCCTTATATATATTTTTCAATTGTCACTCTTTTCTCTTTTTTTTAGATGATAGAAGTTTCCACCTCCCTTCATACATTCTTGGTCTAACCCAATAAATGCAGTTTCATGGAAAGTTAACACTAAGAAGAGAATTAGCATAGCTGAAGTTCTAATAAAAGACACAATTCCATTGCATAGACTATGAATGTCATTTTTGAATTACAATATTTATCTTTATATATATATATATATATATATATTATTTTCGAATACTCATATTTTGAATTGTATTGAAAAAACAAAATATGATAGCCATTTTTTTCCTTTTCTTTTTTATACACCTTAACTAATTTCTTCACTAGCCACAATTCTGGTATAAGTTTTTAGGAACAACCAAAGCATCATAAAAGCAAATAACAACTTCATCAAAACACTAATAACCTCTTTTTAAAATTATATAAACAGTTTAAAAACCAATTTCTCCACACACTTTTATAAGAAAAAAATGAAAAAATAAATTTCATTTTCTCATAAACTAAAATTATTTTGTTAACAAACAACTTCTATAAATTAATTTATGCATAAATACATTATAGTTTTAAGAAACAACTTTTTTTTCCTAAATTTGCTTATTAAAAAATGTATAAATAAGACCTCGATTATGCATTTGTTTAGTCAAAGTTTTATAATATGGTATTCTGACATGGAATTTATTGTTTTTAATCCATATTTTTAGTCAAAAACAATAAATGTGTTGTGGTTTTCTGGGCACATAGTAGATAGAGAAAAAGAAAATCATCCATGCCTAGAGTTTCCATATAAGACAATTCCTAGCATAAAACTTCATTTCAATATAAATCCCATTCAAGTTGTTCAAGATTGAAATCAGTCATTAAATATGATGGGTATCATTTTTTTTTATTCATGTAAATGTTCCTATTTTTCTATCATTTAAATACATTTTATTATATACAGTTCAATATTGTATTTGTTCTAAAATTTTCATACACAAAAGGGTTGCAAAATTTGCTAACAGCTAGTCTTTTTGTTGTTCTAAATCTTTCAAAAATTGAGTTGTTTCTCGATTTCATCTGTTGCGTCTAACTTGACTGACAGACTCACCCTGCACAAATAACTAGAGAAATATCAATCTAAAATCAACACAAAAATAAAGTTTCTCTAGTTTAATAACAGCTGAAATTTTTTAACATATATGTAAGTACCGAAAACAAAGTTGCATGATTTATCTGCTTGATTGGTTACTTGACAAATCATGCTCAATCCAAAACCATTTTTTCTATAGAAAACTTCATCAATTTCATAAAGATAGCACAACACACCAAAACCATCCTCTCTGATTCAAAAAAATCCGTACCCGCGGGTATCCGTGAATAAAACCCGCAACGGGTAGGAAATGGATATTAAAAATGGATACCCGCTACCCGCAGGTATGGATATTTTTGATACCCGCATGTTAACGGGACGGCGGGTACGGGTATCATAGTATCCGTACCCGTGGATACCCGTACCCGCTAAACTTTACCTTATATATATATATTAGTAAACAACATTATGAGTCTTCATCCAATAATGGTGGTCAGATTCTTACCCCACAAATGAGTAAATTACTTCCATATACTGTGGAGGTATTGATGTGTCTCTAAGACTGGTTATGGACCAACATGGAAGGTAATGAAATTAACACTTTTACTTAGATATTTTAATTAAGTGATTGTTAGAAATTTTTACTCAACTTCTTATGTTTTAAGGCTTTTCTAGATTAAAATTGGACAACATGAAACTTTATACAATGTTGCAAGAGGTGGACATTGATGAAATTAGTAATTTCTTTAATATTTTATTCAAAAATAAACTACGATATAAATTGGTAGTGATTTTTATTTGTTTGTTTTTCAAGAATCAATCGGAGAAAGGAGACTTGTTGATCTAAACACTAATTATGGTTAAATATTTATTTTTTTAAATATTTTTGTAAATACCCGTGGATACCCGCAGATATGAAAGAAATAGACGGGTACCCGCATAACGGATACCCGATGGATATGGGTACGGGTACGGGGCAAATATTTTTCCAACGGGTAGGATACGGGGGAACTACTACCCGTACCCTACCTGCCCCGTTGACATTCCTAATCTTGTGTATCATTTTAGATAAAATATAAAATAGAGTGTATAATTATTTTGTAAGTGAATGTTATTTGGTCTCTTTATTACTTTCCCATTACCATTGGTTAAACATTTTTTTATTTATTTTAAGTTATTGAATATTGTCGTATATGATCTGCAAAATTTGATTTAAAAATTAAAAATAATTTCACCTCAGCAATGAAGCAGTGGCATCGTGTGTCCTTTTTCCACAACCACACGCTTTGGACTTTTCGCAAACACCTTGTACTTCTACCTCCGGCACCTTCAAAACCCTTCTCCCACACCATAGCCTTCACACCATTGCCGATCATGGCCTCTGCGTACACCTGCACGGCGTGCGGCTCCAACCTGAATCTCAACTCCGTCTACGCCTTCCCCCCGGACTTCTACTTTGAGGCCGGAAACAAGGACTCCGTCTCCTTCTCCGCCTTCACCGCCATAGACGCAGCCAAGTTCAAGTTCGAGAAGGAGGACAAGATTCGCCCCTTCTTCGAAACCGTCAACTACTGGGGAATTCAGAGGAAGAGGACCAAGATCAAGTGCAGCAACTGCTCCTCTCTCCTTGGCCATGTCTACGACGACGGTCCACCGCTTACCAATTCTCCCGGTCAGTTTCACATGGGACCCAGCCAAGTCATACCACGAGAACCAAGATATAGGTTTAAGACCAAAGCTATCACAATCGCTTATACTTAATTTCAATTTAACTCTTTTGTTATACAGATCACCGAAGCTTATATAGCTTCTGTAATATTCTACAGTTCTCTTTGAATTTGTGTGTGTCAATTTTTGCTGTTACTATATGTAATTTGCGTTCTTGATTGGTACTTTGTGTTAAGAAACATAATAGAGCACTGGTTTATACTTCGATTACAGATTGAATTGCGAATTGGATATGGCAGGTATTTTAGGTATTTAGAAAGAATGGTTAGAAAGATCAACTAGGGATATCTGATATGATAATTACAAACAGGGAAAACTGGAATTCATGCCACTTCGTTTAAGAATAAATGGAGAAAGAAAATTTTAAGAGCTTAAGAATCTACTCTATGGAGACTATACTTAAATTTTCTATTAATTATTATAATTATACTCTGCAATAAACATTGTAACTACAAAAGAATCTTTCTGTTACCAAGTTCTGCTCCTCCTATATTGAGGGATCTGCAGGTAAAATTTCTGATCTGGAGAAAAAGCATAACTGTTGCTTCAAATAAAGGTTTCTTTTGTTTTTTTTTGCAGGATGTGAACTAAAATCTATAATTTTTCTGAACCGCGTCCTCTTGTAAAATTCTTTTTATGTTTCTTGCTATAATTGAACACAAAATTAAACCAATCTTCTCCAAGCTACCAAAGCTATTTGGTGGATGAAAGAACGTGGTAGGAGTGAAACTGGACGAGTTAAATAGAATGTACATTATATTCGAGAAGTGTGTGGTGACTTTTGAAGTTCACAAATTGTAAACATTTCTAAGGTATGATGCTAACAAGCTCAAACTCCAATTTTGGATCAATCTTTCAATTGACTTTTCTTTTTTGGGTTAAATATGTTTTTGTCCCTCAAGTTTCAATAAATTTTGGAATTAGTACCTCTTCGAAATATCAATTTAGTCCTTCATTTTTAAAAATGTGTGAATTTAATTCTTATTACCAAATTTTATTAAGTTTATCTAACGTTTCAAGCGCATTTCATGATAGTATTTAAGTTAATATTGAAGCAAAAAGTGTGTCAAACAGCGTAAACAATTCAAATACTATCATGAAATGCGCTTGAAACGTCAGATAAACTTAATAAAATTTGGTAAAAATGACTAAATCCACACATTTCTAAAGATGAAGGACTAAATTGGTATCAAAGTTTTAAAGATGGACTAATTCCAAGATTCACTGAAACTTGAGGGACCAAAAACATATTTAACCCTTCTTCTTTTTATGTAAGTAACCTAATATTCCGGCCACCACGAGTGATATTATACCGATTCCTACAAGTCCCTTGTGCTGATTTAGCTTCTGATATAGTCCCTTGGACTTGTTTAGATTCTTGGGATCGAAGCCCAGCTCTGAGAGTTTCTTATGTGAAATTGCATATTCTTTAAAAAAGATATCCTCGTCCTGTTAAAATTAAAAATTAGATCGATATTATCAATACAATAAAAAAGTTAGCACAGTTGATGCGGTTATGACATCGTAATCACCGAAAAAAACTCAAATGGCTCAAAATGGGAATTCGAGATTTAAATCTAATTTTGTGAGATTGAAATTTGAACTGTTCGATTTTATCTTATAAATGTAATTTACTAACTGTCCCATTGTATAATTTGTAACTGCATTAAATTTCTATTTGTCCCAAAGGGAAAAAATGTATTTCATAAAAAGGAAGGCTTTGGTCGTTACTTTTGCATACCGTTCAACATAGTGACGAAATCTTTGATCCTCTACTAAAGCATAGTCCATGGGAAGCCTCGAAAAGGATGAACCCTTACTCAATAGTTCCCTGTTTCCTTGATTCAAAGAAAATAGTTCAGTGTTGCGGGGAATTTCAACTGTATACTTTGAAATGGACAAATAATTATAATCGTGTAAATAAATATCTTACTTAAAATAGGAGTTATCAAACTTCAAAGGTTCATTTGTCCAGTTTCTTTCTTCAAACTTATTGCGATCTTCATGCGTCTCACCCTTAGGTGTCTCTCTCTTGTCAATTGAAGCGAATAAAAAAAAGTTATGCATATATATAAGTAGCGATTCCTGGACATATCACTCAGTTTTTTTAATGATTATGAATATATTGCTTACCAGTGGTACTTTTGGATGCATAACTCTTATTAAAGAATGGCCTCCACATAGAACTACAATGTCTTTGTCTTCACTTAGTCTCATGCCACAAAATTTTTTCCTTAAACTCCTTGCATCTGAAAATTTTCCATTTAAAAAAGAATTTTCATAATAATAGCGAGCCAAGATTATAAATACGTTGGATAATCATTGTTAACAAAAACCAATTTCAACTTTAACTGGGAAGACAACCCAAAGGGAGATACATTCATAAACGGTTGTAAAAATTAGGACTTAACAACCAACATAAAGTATTACCTTCTTCACCATTTAGAAAGTGTGCTTGGACTCGTGGACATTCATTTGAATCCTAACAAAGAAAATATATACATTATACAAAAATTAGTGATATATAAAAATGAACTAATGAATAATTAATAACTTTCAATTCAAACAAAGCTACTACAATACATTCATATATTTTAATGATAAATCAAAGGTCAAGAGACCTCAACGAAATCCTAAAATACGTGATTTATAATAAGAAAAGAATTTCACCCTCATTAAATGTGATTAAAGAAAAAAAAATCAAAGATTCAATTGTCTTACTATGTTCATTCATAATTAACTACCTAAGTGTTGAGTTTTCATTATGTTTAATCAATCTATTTCACTAAACATAAGCACTATGGTGTACCTTTTATATATATATATATATAAATTCACAATATTGCTTAGATTTTTAGGAGTGTCTTATTATCTACATTTTTGTATGAACCAAAAATCTATATATACACATGAGTACACCTTTTTGCCGGGAACAAAGTCAATAGTTGGACCCTGAGTGACCTCTATTGCAACAACATCAGCAAGCTGAAACGCAAATTATCCAATTATAAGAGTTAATATAATCAAACTTAAGGTGATTGAATCCACTGTAATATAATTAATTTTTGTAATCATCATAATACATTTAAATAGTAGCATATTGAAAACAAAAAACCTGGTAAAGGTCTGCGTATGAAACTTTTTTAAGTTTAAGTTTGTGCTTCACTATATCTGTTTGGGGAAGAAATTAACCAACTTTAAAAACAAAACAAAAAAAAAGAAGCTAAACAAGTGTCGACATAAATAAAACCAAAGAAATGAGAAGTAATTAAATTGACCACAGTATTGAACTGCTTTTTCCAATTCCTTGATTGCTTCGTGTTTAGTGCTGAATCTAATAGAACCATTGGGGCCTCCGGTTCTGCTTCTGGCATCGTACGTTGCAGCATCGTTCCACCTGTGTGCAACATTAAGTAATCACATACTTGTTTGATTTTAAGCTAAATTTTTAAAATCATCTTCATATATTAATCATTATCCAAACACGTTAAAAGTATGAAAATTAACATAGATGAGATGAGCGTGTGCACGTTTATCCATAGATTTAGATAATCAACCTACATTTTGGATCTAAAAAACAAAAATGAACGAATAAAAGTTCAATTTAGAATCATATTTGGACGAAATTAAAACGTGAAGTTCTTAGGGAGTGACGTACGCTAGTTGAAGCATGAGAGGGGCGCATTTGTTGTTGGCGACGAAGGAACGAAGTTCACGTCGAGCTATCTCTATTTCCTTGAGATACTTTTCGTCAACTTCACCCATATTCTGCATCGAAGTTAGTTTGATGATACAGTGCAACGTATAAATAAACGATGGAGAGAGAACACAGTGATGCTGATGTTGACGATAATTGCAAGTAACGAATGGATTTCACCGCTCTGGTGCACGCAGAGGAAAAAGAATTGTTTTTTCTGGAGAAGAAAGGAGAAAGGAATTTGTTGTCGTGTGTTTCCATCACAACCCAAGCACCAACGAGATTCACCAACATGAAACGCGTTTTAAAACTATTTTAATTATCATTTTTTTAAGCTTATTAAAACAATTGTTTAGTGATTGTATTTTAAAGAATAATGATATATTAATTCATTTTTTTATTCATTTTTAATCCACTACTCTCAGCATCCTTATATCATCACATCACTACAAAAAATTAAAATAGATAATTTAAGGACGTAAAAAAAAATATGTTAAAATATCATTTTCCGTATTTTAAAACTCCTTTCAAAATGAAGAAGACGAAAAATACTTGGTTGTAAAATTTATTCTGAAAAAAAAAATTATGTTGGATTATGTAAAAATCACTTTATGTTATCACTGGGAATGACAAAATAGGTTATGGTCTTTCGTAAAAAATAAGATGAGTCAAGTTTTAAATTTTCAACTCCTCAATCAATTTTAATGTGACTTTCTTAACCCTTTAAGTTGTAACATAAATAATTAATATTTATAAATTAAGTTTTAATTACTGGTTATAATTTATAATAAAATAATTTAAGATGTAAATATAATTATTATTTAATTTATTCAATTAAAAATATTACTTAATAAATTTAAAAGTTAAAATTTATTTATATGATTAAATATGATTTTAATATATATATATATATATATATATATATATAAATGTAAATGTAAATGTAAATGTAAACAAAATATAAAAATAAAATAAAATTTTTTGGCAAGTCAGTTTCATCCAATTTAATAGCAAACCAATGGCGGGACGAGCCAGCTTGTTTTGGGTTCCTAATTCAAAGAATATCATATAAATTCTAAACTCTACATCATCAATCAAATACTAGATAAACCAAACAAATAATAACAATGTAAAGATTTAGTTAGTATTTTCATCTTAATATTTATGGAGTTTATTTAATGTGATTCTTTAATTTTACTTTTTCAATTCGGTGCTCCTTTTATTTAAAATTAATGTAATATGGTTTTTGTTGTGTTAAATTGATATTAACACCATTTTGGAGGTCAAAATATCAGTGCTTTGTTTTGTTTTTTTACTTTTTTTGTTAATTATTTTCCTTCTACCTTCCATCACCCCCTCTTTTTCATCACACATTCCACTCATTACCCTTTTTAAAAAAAATAAAATAAAATAACAACTCGAAATCAAAAAGTTTAATTTTGAAAAAACCCATTTGTCGTGAGTTAAACTCAAAATGCGGGATTTTATTGTTTCACTGAAAGGTGAAAAGAATCCGAAGAAAAGTAGGAAAAAGGATTAGAAGAATGAAAAAAAAAAAGTGTAGGAGCTTGTGGTAAAAGGAACGAATAGGAATAAAAATAAATAGAAAATGTCAAAGATGGTAAATAAATCCTAAAAGGGGGAGAGAAAGGACAAAAAATGGTGAAAAGGGGAAAATGGTGATGAATGGGGTAGGAAGATGACCAAAATATGTCTTAAGCCTATAGTAAATTAACAAAGAATAGTTAAAAAGAGGTTAACAAAATACAAAAGGTCAATGTGGTTCAATTGAATCATTAATTATTAATTTCAAAATCTATTGACAAAAAAATAAGTTTAACATTTAATGAAAGATATAATTTTTCAGTAGAGACACAATAATTGATAACAAAAAAATTTAAGCATAATTTATCCTTATAAAATTGATTTATAAAGTAAGATTTATATTTATTTATATTATATAATTTATGTAATTTGATTTTATCTTTAATCGATGTGTGATATCCAACACACCCCTCATGTTAAAACATATACATAATCTTGAATGAGAGACTATATATTTTTGAGTAGTATGATAATGGATGAATACTAAGACTAACAAATAGTAACATTTGTTAGGATAATTTCTAACATTATTCTCATCCCATATTAAAAAAATGAACTTTAAACTTAAATCAATCTTTTAAATTAGTTTTATTAAAGAAATTGAATTTAAATTTTATTTCTTATCATAATATTAAAATCGGACTAAAATTATTAAAGGAAACAATAATAAATCACCAAAAATATTTTAACTATTAAATTAGATATTATTGAACTATCAGCAGTGGCGGATCTTGACCAAAAGCGTTGGAGGGACTAAAATAACGACCAAAATAATATAATTTTGACATCATTAGATTCAATCATTAGTATAATGCTTCAAAAAATGATTTCTTTAACTGAACATTTTTTTATCATTAGTATAATGCTTCAAAATATGTGAAGAAGTATAATCTATCTTGTTTTAGTCCATAATTTCATTTTCATCACTCTTAAACGATTAATTTATTATTTCATTATTTATCAATATACCTTTTTTGTAAATAATACTAAAAAATAATTGACTATAATCTAATAAAAAATTGAGACATGTAATTATTAAAAGAAAAATATATTCATTATTATTAATACATAATACACTATTTTTTTTCTATATTCATAAAAAAAATATACAAAAAGCTCATGAAATAAAAAATAAAAATGTTTTCATTATAAAGTTAAAAAAAATTGAATAGTTATTTTTTTACTCACGCAAAATTAATTATATTTAGAAGGATAAAAACAATAACATATGTTTTCAAAAATAATTATAAAATATAAAAATATAAAATTGTAAGATAATATTTATATCAAAAAAATATTCTTTACTAATAATATTGAATAATGGTCACCAAATCCTAAGCTTTATATTTTAATCTTGAAACAAAGTAAAGAATCACATACCCATTCAATCATGTGGTCTAATATTTATTTATTTACTTGTTTTCTTAAATATTAGTACAAAAAATAAACTTCTATATTTTTTAATAAAAAAAATAGTTATAATAGCTACCTAAAAATAATTAATAATTGTTAGTGTTTTGCATCATTGAGAAATATAATTAATTTGTAGTGTATTATGTTAATGAAGGGCGTAGAATTACTTTATGAGTTATTTATATTTTTTATTTTTAAATATAATTAAAGATAAAATATAAAAGAGTATATGTCCTTATATATAATTATATTTTTCAATTGTCACTCTTTTCTTTTTTTTAGATGATAGAAGTTTTAACATTACTCAATAAGAGAATTAGCACAGCTAAAGTTCTAATAAAAGACACAATTTCATTGTGTAGACTATCTATGTCATCTCTGAATTACAATATTTATCTTTTTATATATATATATATATATATATATATATATATATATATATATATATATATATTTTTCGAATACTCATATTTTGAATGATAGCCATTTTTTTCCTTTTCTTTTTTATACACCTTAACTAATTTCTTCACTAGCCACAACTCTCGTATAAGTTTTTCGGAACAACCAAAGCATCATCAAAAGCAAATAACAACTTCATCAAAACACTAATAACCTCTTTTTAAAATTATATAAACAGTTTAAAAACCAATTTCTCCACACACTTTTATAAGAAAAAAATGAAAAAATAAATTTAATTTTCTCATAAACTAAAATTATTTTGTTAACAAACAACTTCTATAAGTTAATTTATGCATAAATACATTATAGTATTAAGAAACTAATTTTTTTTTTCCTAAAATTGCTTATTAAGAAATGTATAAATAAGACCTCGATTATGCATGTGTTTAGTCAAAGTTTTATAATATGGTATTCTGGCATAGATTTAATTTTTTTTAATCCATATTTTTAGTCAAAAACAATAAATGTGTTGTGGTTTTCTGGGCACATAGCATATAGAGAAAAAGAAAATCATCCATGCCTAGAGTTTCCATATAAGACAATTCCTAGCATAAAACTTCATTTCAATATAAATCTCATTCAAATAGTTCAAGATTGAAATCAGTCATTAAATATGATGGGTATCATTTATTTTTCATGAAAATGTTCCTATTTTTCTATCATTTAAATACATTTTACTAGATACAGTTCAATATTGTATTTGTCATAAATTTTTCATACACAAAAGGGGTGCAAAATTTGCCAACGGCTGCTAGTCTTTGTGTTGTTCTAAATCTTTCAAAAGTTGAATTGTTTCTTGATTTCATCTGTTGTGTCTAACTTTTCTGACAGACTTACCCTGTACAAACAACTAGAGAAATATCAATAAAAAAACAACACAAAAAAATAAAGTTTCTCTAGTTTAATAACAGCTGAATTTTTTTAACATATATGTAAGTACCTAAAAAAAGTTGCATGATTTATCTGTTTGATTGGTTACTTGACAAATCATGCTCAATCCAAAACCATTTTTCTATAGAAAACTTCATCAATTTCACAAAGATAGCACAACACACCACAACCACCCTCTCTAATTCAGAATTTGAGCTAGATGTACAAGTTTATGAAGCAAATTATGTGATTGGGAAAGTTAAACAACTCCTCAATCTTTTTTCAAAAAGTATATTTAACAAATAAATACAAATTAATAACATCTTGTGTATCATTTTAGATAAAATATAAAATAGAGTGTATAATTATTTTGTAAGTGAATGTTATTTCGTCTCTTTATTACTTTCCCATTACCATTGGTTAAACATTTTTTTTTATTGTAAGTTATTGAATATTGTCGTATATGATCTGCAAAATTTGATTTAAAAATTAAAAATAATTTCACCTCAGCAATGAAGCAGTCGCATCGTGTGTCCTTTTTCCACAACCACACGCTTTGGACTTTTCGCAAACACCTTGTTCTTCTACCTCCGGCACCTTCAAAACCCCTTTCCTCACACCATTGCCGATCATGGCCTCTGCGTACACCTGCACGGCGTGCGGCTCCAACCTCAATCTCAACTCCGCCTACGCCTTCCCCCCGGACTTCTACTTTGAGGCCGGAAACAAGGACTCCGTCTCCTTCTCCGCCGTAGACGCAGCCAAGTTCAAGTTCGAGAAGGAGGACAAGATTCGCCCCTTCTTCGAAACCGTCAACTACTGGGGAATTCAGAGGAAGAGGACCAAGATCAAGTGCAGCAACTGCTCCTCTCTCCTTGGCCATGTCTACGACGACGGTCCTCCGCTTACCAATTCTCCCGGTCAGTTTCACATGGGACCCAGCCAAGTCATCCCCCGAGAACCAAGATATAGGTTTAAGACCAAAGCTATCACAATCGCTTATACTTAATTTCAATTTCACTTCTTTTGTTATACGGATCACCGTAGCTTATATAGCTTCTGTAATATTCTACATTTCTCTTTGAATTTGTGTGTCAATTTTTGCTGTTACTATATGTAATTTGCGTTCTTGATTGGTACTTTGTGTTTAGAAGCTTAATAGAGCACTGGTTTATACTTCGATTAGAGATTGAATTGCGAATTGGATGTTGCAGGTATCTTAGGTATTTAGAAAGATCAACTAGGGATATCTGATATGATAATTACAAAATAGGGAAAACTAGAATCTGCTCTATGGAGACTATAATTAAATTTTCTATTAATTATTATAATTATACTCTGCAATAAACATTATAACTACAAAATAATCTTTCTGTTACCAAGTTCTGCTCCTCCTAGATTTAGGAATCTGCAGGTAAAATTTCTGGTCGGGAGAAAAAGCATTACTGTTCCTTCAAATAAAAGTTTCTTTGTTTTTGTTTTGGAGGATGTGAACTAAAATCTATAATTTTTCTGATCTGCGTCCTCTTGTAGCATTATTTTTTATATTCTTGCTACAATTGAACACAAAAATTAAACCAATCTTCTCCAAGCTACCAAAGCTATTTGGTGGATGAAAAACGTGGTAGGAGTGAAACTGGACGAGTTAAATAGAATGTACATTATATTCGAGAAGTATGTGGTGACTTTTGAAGTTTACAAATTGTAAACATTTTCTAGAAGAAGATGATGATGATAATAAGCTCAAGCTCAAACTCCAATTTTGAATCAATCTTTCAATTGAATTTTCTTCTTCTTATGTAAGTAATCTAATATTCCGGCCACCACAAGTGATATTATACCAATTCCTACAAGTTCCTTGTGCTGATTTAGCTTCTGATATAGTCCCTTGGACTTGTTTAGATTCTTGGGATCGAAGCTTAGCTCTAAGAGTTTCTTACGTGAAATTGTATATTCTTTAAAAAAGATATCATCATCCTGTTAAAATTAAAAATTAAATCGATATTATCAATATAATAAAAAGTTAACACAGTTGATCCGGTTAAGACATCGTAATCACTGAAAAAAACTCAAATGGCTCAGAATGCGAATTCAAGATTTAAATCTGATTTTGTGAGACTGAAATTTGAACTGTTCGATTTTATCTGATAAATGTAATTTACTAACTGTCCTAATGTATAATTTGTAACTGCGTTAAATTTCTATTTGTCCCAAAGGGAAAAAATGTATTTGATAAAAAAAAGGAAGGCTTTGGTCGTTACCTTTGCATACCGTTCAACATAGTGAAGAAATCTTTGATCCTCTACTAAAGCATAGTCCATGGGAAGCCTCGAAAAGGATGAACCCTTACTTAATAGTTCCCTGTTTCCTCGATTCAAAGAAAATAGTTAAGTGTTGCGGGGAATTTCAATTGTATACTTTCAAATGGACAAATAATTATAATCGTATAAATAAATATCTTACTTAAAATAGGAGTTATCAAACTTCAAAGGTTCATTTGTCCAGTTTCTTTCTTCAAACTTATTGCGATCTTCATGTGTCTCACCCTTAGGTGTCTCTTTCTTGTCAATTGAAGTGAATAAAAAAAAATTATGCATATAAGTAGCGATTCCTAGACATATCACTCAATTTTTTTAATAATTATGAGTATATCGTGCTTACAATTGGTACTTTTGGATGCATAGTTCTTATTAAAGCGTGGTCTCCACATAGAACTACAATGTCTTTGTCCTCACTTAGTCCCATGCCACAAAATTTTTTCCTTAAACTCCTTGCATCTGAAAATTTTCCATTAAAAAAAGAATTTTCATAATAATAGCGAGCCAAGATTATAAATACGTTGGATAATCATTGTTAACAAAAACCAATTTCAACTTTAACTGGGAAGACAACCCAAAGGGAGATACATTCATAAACGGGTGTAAAAATTAGAGACTTAACAACCAACATAAAGTATTACCTTCTTCACCATTTAGAAAGTGTGCTTGGACTCATGGACATTCAGTTGAATCCTAACAAAGAAAATATATACATTATACAAAAATTAGTAATATATAAAAATGAACTCATGAATAATTAATAACTTTCAAATCAAACAAAGCTACTACAATACATTCATATATTTTAATAATAAACTAAAGGTCAAGAGACCTCAACGAAATCCTAAAATGTGTGATTTATGATAAGAAAAGAATGTCACCCTCATTAAATGTGATTAAAGAAAACAAAATCAAAGATTCAATTGTCTTACTATGTTCATTCATAATTAACTACCTAAATGTTGAATTTTCATTATGTTCAATCAATCTATTTCACTAAATTTAAGCACTGTGGTGTACTTTATATATATATATATATATATATATATAAATTCACAATATTGCTTAGTTTTT
>Ga0214544_1003317_pt1 | contig 33447 bp, 10 predicted proteins | sample CNSS3metaG_FD_160074 | JGI IMG/M metagenome (GOLD analysis project Ga0214544, IMG submission 160074) | Root nodule microbial communities from cowpea collected in UCLA plant growth center, Los Angeles, California, USA - CNSS3 | ecosystem: Host-associated > Plants > Roots > Nodule | place: USA...
TATATATATATATATATATATATATATCGACATAATTGTTAGAGATTCGACACTAAGTAAAACTATAATAGATTTGTAATATATAAATTAATACAAATTTCACTTTTACAAACGGTTTTCTAAAATTGAAGTAGAATTAAACTTAAAATAGATGATATTGTGTGCTCATCTCTCAGTTGTTTATAGTTTCCATGAATTATATATGTTTAGTTAACTCAGAATTAGATTCCATGGTTGTGGTCCCAAAGGTGCACTGAAACCATTTTATTCTCTCCACAAAAAATCAGAATGATATCGATGAATCCAATAGATTTCACAACTTTGATACATTTGCATGGGTAGGAACAATATAAATGACACTAAACTGATTGCTGCTAGGTATTACTATATTATTCCACGCTTTATTTTCCACCTACGACCATAATGTATGTGGTATGACACAAACAATGGTTAAAAAAAAGTGAAAAAAGCTTTTACAAAAACGACACCATCTCCTATTTAATAGTGAAAACTATGGCTCTTCCTGAAATAGAGATTAGATGAAGTGGCATGCACGAAGGTACACACGTTTTGCCTAATATGTAATGTCCCTGACAATGTGGGTGGGCCCAATTGCTTTTATTCAGTGGGGGCCCAATATCCCTATTTCAGGCCCAACTGAACCTCACATGCTTCATTGGAAAAGCATTGCTATTCCGAAATCAAATTTGGTGCCTCGCAGAAACAATTATGAAAATCAGTGTCGCTGCTACGTTTGTAATTTTGCATTCATAGATCGTGCTTCTGCTGCTGAAGCATCTTCTGCGCAGAGGAAAGAGGAAGTAAAATATAAACTCTCACTTATTTTGTGCCTTGAAACTCAAAAACCTCTACTTTTATATTATTGCAAATTAATTATGTATAATTAATGTACGATTTAATTAGTCGGATTATATCATTTTTATCTAGATATATCAGTTTGTTATCCGCTTTTAAAATGTATCAATTTAGTTTTAATTTTTGAAAAAATGTGTTAATATATATTCTAAAACCCTTAACTTAACTTAACTTAATTCATGCCTTTTACTACTAAATTTTAATATAAATATTTATATTTAATTTTGTAAGTCATTTTAAATATCAATATTGTTAACGGTGTTAATAATCTTTTGCTGAAAATGGTCTAATTGAGACATTTTTTCAAAAATTAAAACTTAAATAACATCTTTTTACAAGCAGGTATCAAAACTGATACATCTAAATGAAAATGGGTATTATCCGACTAATTGAACAAACATATAACATAATGTAATGAAATTTATACAGCAGTGCGTTTTTTTTTTTTTTTTGTAACATACAGTTCTTTAAACAAATATATAACATAAATTCTGAAAATCATAAAGATAGTAAAAATATAATTGAACAAAATAACACATTAAGGTATTGTCTTTGTGTATCTCCTCTCATTAATCGTATATTCACTTCCACTAAGAACCTACATAACGCTTGCATAAAAAAAAAAAAATGTGTTGTTTTTTGACAACCTTAAATATTAGTGAAATCTCGAAAAGTAAATAGATTGAACACTATAAGCTATGCTTTATTTGTTTTAAACGGACTATTCATGAAATAAGATATAAGTGTCGGTGTAAGTAAGAAAAAAATATTATTGGTTACTTATCTGTGATGGAGTCTCATACTCTAATATAGATGTTAATGAATTATTTATATTATAGAATTTTAATTTGAAAGTCTAAATTTTTTATGGTAACTTGCTAACAATATTTTGAATTGAATTGAAATTAAGAAAAGAAAAAAAAAATATTGAATTGAAACTCTTAAAATGTGAAAAAAGTTGTATTTATTTGATACGAAATCTCTATTATATTTTTCATATGAAACTGAACATTAGTGTATGATCAAAGTGTGTTGTTGATAAGATAGGTCTAACAATTAATAAATTTTTAAAAAAATAATGACACAGTACATTCAATCAAATTAACTTATAAAATTCACACTGCCTACTTTTATATCGAAAACTTACCTTAAGATTGATTTCGACTTTAAATATTAAAGAAAATAATATCATGCAAAACAACCATGGTTGGTAAAAAGTCAAATTTAATACACAAATAATAAATGTTATATTTATTCTATATTTTGAAGAGACTTGAGGGTCAAAATAGTGGACACCTATTCACCATTGTATTATAATTTAGGTAACCATTACATGTAACAGGATGCATATGTAAATTTAATTTTTTAAAGTAATCAATAAAAAATCGTTATTTTATTCATCCACAATTTTATTCTATTTTATTAGAAGAATCCATGATACACATCTCTTTCTGTCTACCTCACATTTATAATTTTATTTGATGGGTTGTTGAAAATATATAAAAATATTATAAATATATATATATATATATATATATATATATATATATATATATATATATATATATATATTGAATTGAGTTTTAACATTTGTTAAATAGTTAATGTAGTTTCTTTCTATGAATTGATCTTAATGTGACACCTACCAAACAATGTTAATGTTAACTTGAGAGAAAGAGTCATTAGATTTTTCTTAAATAAAAAATAAAAACTCAATTGAGTAAAAACTAAATATAAAAAAGAAAGTGAGTAAAAAAATATAAATAATAAAACCAAATCATTAATTACTAGTGAAAACACATGTACATCTATGTGTTATTTTTTTTATTTTAAAATTAAATATAAATAATTTTTGCAATTTTATTATAAATACTGTTATCTTCAAAGGGTAAAATTAATAATACAAATGTTTAGGGTTTATATATGTTAGTGTAAACACATATGTTAACATGTTAACGCGCCTGTATGTATCAATCTTTTAAATCTGCATAATATTATATTAGTATGTGATAATATTGTGATAATATTGTAATGTTAAAAATAAAACAAGAAGAATGGAGAAAATGTGAGAAAAGATTTGTTGATAAATAGAAGAAAAAAAATGAGAGAAAATAGACAGTTTGATAGAAAATGTGTAGAAATAACAGTAATTTTTTTTAAATTTAACAAATAATTATATTATAGACAGTAAAATTGAAGTTGTGAAACGTGGACACAAGAGGAAATCTTCTTTATATATAACTAACGAAAACACATACAATGTCGCACCTATGTGTTCACATTTGTTAGTTTTCCAAAAATTTGAATTAAGTTTAATAATATTTACTTTTAGTATATATAATTAATTTTTAAAATAATTGTTAAATAAAATAACTGTTAAAAACAAAAAATTTTCTTATAAAACGATTAAAGATAAACTATTTATAAAATAATTAATTTTTAAAATAATAAGTAAAATTGAAAAAAAATATATATATACAAAAGAAATTTTTAAAATAATTATTAAAAACAAAAGAGAATTTTAAAATAACAGTTAAGAGTAATAGGTTTTAAAAATAATAAGTGAGGATAAAACTGAAAAAACAAAATGTGAACATAAAAGAATAAATTCCTACATTATTATTATAGATAAATTATATATATATGAAAAAAAAACTACAAAATCTTACTCATTAAGTTTAATACTTTCTCAATATATAAATGATTCTATTCCTTGGCTAGAATATAAGACATGCATATGGCTAGATATACGTTGAAACTGATATTCTATATTTTGTAATCGTGCATAAATATAAGATTTTTTTTTAAACTGTATAATCATAAATGAAAACTAATTACAATATGTTTATCTTACGGTTAAAGTTATCAATTAATAAAAATCATCTCAAACACTGTTAAGAAGTGGTGGGATCTCCGACAAACATAGATATTAAAGTCATTGTCGTAAAAATTTAGATATAAAAATATTTACATGTATTTTAAGTCAATTCTATATTTATCATTCTTTGAAATACCTGTCCATAAATTGGACACTTACTGTAAGAAACTTGTAGTTAACTTGTAGAAAACTCCATAATGTTATAAAAAATGTAACAATTATATCTTTTTGTTAAAGTTTGCTAGACAGTTTTTTATAAAACTGTAATGTTTAAGAATTAATCTAATATTAAGTTGATTTTTTTTAAGTCAATATGATAATATTAAGCTGTAAAATTTATGGACTAAGTTATTAATAAATTGTGTAACCGGACATAATTATCATACATTTGAACAAAAAATGGTTATTTTCCCTGGTTATTCTATTTACAAACTGTGCAAATATAAATAATATATAAACACATGATATGACATGATTACATGTAACTGTTGTTAATGTTTTTTCCTGTGTGATTTGCATAACACCATTTCTTAAAGCCAAAAAAGGTCAAGTCTCTGTTCATAAGTGGAGTACACGTTAATTCTCTTAGTTCATCTTCGTTATTCTCTCTCTCTGAATTCGATTTTGCATTTGCAGTTTGGTGTGACTTGGATCATGGTGTTCCAATTCCAAATTTTGAAAGACCAGAGAAGAAAAATGGCTACACAGTTACAAAAAAACTTTATCTTCCTTAACAACAAAAACTCTTGTGTGGACCCCTCTATCTAGCTATCCTCAACTGTCATGTACTATGACTATTCTTCGTGTCGCCCAACAACAGTGTAAAGCGTAAGACTCTCAACTTTCACTTTTTCTCCCACAATCCTAACCTTCACCACCAATTCTCTCTCCTTTCTTTCGTCCACTTTTTACATGTATTCAATGCCCCCCACATCAGAATTATGCCTCAGCAGATCCTGGGTCGGTGCTAGATTATCATTTTCTTCTCTTTGACAGCAAAAAAGAGATGCCCATTAGCAAAAGTTTTGATTTTTTTTGGTGGGAAAATTTGCTGCCAAATGGTGTTATTCCTCCCAGAGAGTGTGGTGTCTGATGAACAATGTTTTCAGTCTGGTTCTTTTGAGGGAATGAGTTGTTGGTGGGATTGAGATTGACCGAGAGTTGTGAGTTTTGATACCTCTTGTGGTGAAGGTTTCTAGGGAGAATTGTGTGGAGTTTTTTTGTTCTAGAGGTGGGTAAGGTGTGCTCCACAGACTGTTATTTGAGTAGATAAATTGTTGGAGGAGATAAATGGGCCATTTATTGCAGGCATGGATTCAGTTGTGCAGAAGTAATGAGTCTTGTGGTGAATTTGAGGTTTTTGGTGTTTAAGGATATGCTATTTCTTTGGTGTGTGCCTGAAGGTTTTGGTGTGGTATGATTAATTATCAAACTTCTTCATCACGTTTGATCCTTGACTATGTTTTGTATTGGAGGAAAGCAGAATCAATGTGCTGTGATTCTTTGACTCGTTGTCAATTGTAAAAGCTGAAGCCTTGTAAGTTATCTCAACTGGCCTTTTTGTTTGTGGAGAGGAACAATTAACTGAGGTTTTAAGCTTTCTCTGTGGAACTTCAGAATTCAGATTGTTAAGGTCTGTGAGACAGAGCATTGATACCTTCTCCTCCAAAGGAAGCTAAAAATTCGTGAACTTCACTCAAATGAGAAACTTGGAGGACTGAAATAGGGATTCCCAAATGCTTCGTCAGTGGTCTCATCTGGCTGTATCTTTGTCTTTTGTTCCTTCACCATATTGAGTCAACAAGGCTCAGAATATGAGGTACTTGTCTGAACCGATCTCATTGTTCATGTGACTATTCAATTCTTTCTCCATGACATAGACTAGTACCTACTTTAGTTGCCTAACCTACCAATTTTTTTGCCCTTACATTTCCTAACTCGTTAGCCATTAAATTTCCTTTTGTTATGACTCTTCAGTTTTTTCTTTTGTGCACCAGGGATTGGTTGTTGTGATAATCACTGTGTGGCTAAGTTTAATTTCTCTCGGCATGTAACTAGGTTATCTGCATGACTTGATTTAACAAAAAGTGGTGGCATGAATAGATCAGCTTGATGTGTATATATCTAATGAGTCCAATAGAGAATCAGTAGAGAATCAAAATTCATATATAATGCACCATTTATCACATTGTTAGGGTGTTGTTATGTGAACTGTGTGGTTTTGGGGTCATTAGGGAGTAATGATAGGTATTTTGTTGGCTTTTAAATGCATCTGTTTACTTTGTTGCAGTCAGGTTGGACAATCTTACCTATGAAATTTTTTGAATGACTGTGGCTACGTGAGGCCAAGACTATCTTTAACACCCTTCAAGGGAAAGGAAAAAGAGGAATCAAGGAACACCATTCTGCTAAAATCATCATGGCAAAGAAGTCTCAAAGACGCCCTGTGCGGTTTGAGAAAGATAAATCAGGCTGCATGTGGGGTTTCATTAGTATGTTTGATTTTCGACATGGTCATTCCACTAGGAAGATGATTGCAGACAAGAGGCGAAGCAGTAAACATGCTGTTGGTGAGAACTGTGTGCTTAACATCTAAATTGGTACAAAATTGAATATCATGCTCATGTCATGTGCATGAATATGTATATGATATATTCACCGAAGACTTTTAATGTGCCAAGTGAATAACAAAATCAGTATATACTGAGGAATTGTGCAGGGACTGATATTTGAATGTCAAGCAATTTTCTGTAATGGTGTGAAGTTGAAATCTTTCATAATCATAAAAAAGGCTTTTCCTGTCTAATATCTATAATGATTGTGGAATAATTTGATGAACTACATCACTGGTTTAACAGATTGAATTTCATTTTTATTTCCTCTCACAGGGGCCATAAATTCTAAGACTAAGTTCGAGATGAGCAATTTGGATGAAGTTTGTCAAAGCAGTTCGGTAAGTTTGTCCATGCTTAAGCCACACTTGAATTTGAAAAGTTTACAAAAAAATTAGTTATCAGTAAATTTTGGTAATCTGCTAAGTGTATACCTATGCATTTTCTGATATACATTTTCGTGAATGTTTCAGGACAGTGGAGAGAGTAGAAGACCAACAATTGTGACTGCTGCTAATAAGCCTAGCGTGAAGAAACTCATTGAAGAAGAGATGTTCATTGATCAGAATAAAATGAAGGATACAGATAGTGCTCAAATAGAATCAAAGGAATCCAAATTAAGGCGTGATGTCCTCTTGAAGTTAGATTCCAAAAGGAAAAAGAAATTTTACCAGAAAAACTGTGATAAGGACATCAATGATTTAAATTTGGACACAACCTTGAAATCTGAAATCACATATAATAAGCACTCAAGGAAGCAATCTAAAGATAATCTTGATCTGGATAAGATGATTGCAGAGTTTTGTCATCTAAAAGATGTTTATTCAATGATGCATGGCAATGACATAGAAGTAGAAGTTGAGGCACAATCAAACCAGAAGCAAGCTATTTCTGAAAATGCAAAAGAAGCAATTTGTGAATTTGTGAATCAGATGGTATTAAATGGCAAAGATCCGGCTGAAGCCAGAAAATTCCTTTGCTCACATCAACTTGTGGAAGCTATCGAGCTTCTAAGTTCAGATAAGGAATTGTTTCTTTCACTTCTACAAAATCCGAATTCACTTTTGTTGAAATGTGTTCAAGAGTTTAGGAATTCTCAGGGAACAAATGAAAAAGAATATGGTCCAGTAGCTGGTTCCAACTTCTCCGAACAAGATCATGGTAACCTGAAACATACTGGGGATCTAGTTAACCACAAGAAGCATAATTTTTTCAGAAAAAAGACGAAGTCTCATTCAAAAAGTTCAGCAAATGAAAACGGGAACACGAATTTGTCAAGTATTGTTATTTTAAAGCCGGGGCAGATGGGCTGGCAAAATTCTGAAACTGGAAACAACCTTGCCTCGCATCAAGATTCCTATGATGTTGTCAAATACAATGGTCCTTCTGTGAGAGGTAGTTCACATTTTTCTCTCACAGAGATAAAAAAGAAACTAAAGCATGCTATGGGAAGGGAGAGACATGGAAACTCGGAAGGGATCTCAAAAAGACATCCTGCGGCTGAATGTCAAAATAGGAAGCCTAGCAGCAAAGTCATTGGTAAAGACAATGTTGGAATGAGATCTCCTAATAAAGATCACTTCTTCATTGAGAAAATTGGAAGACCTGCCACTGGTGTTATGAAAGGAGACAAGACTAGTACAACTAAAGATTTTGAATTGACAATGGAACATGAAAGTGGTAGTTATCCAAAACAAAGGGTTTCTAACTTATATATTGAGGCTAAGAAACATCTGTGTGAAATTGTAGGTAATGGAGATGAGAAAATAGACTTTTCAAGTAGGCAGATTTCTAGAACCCTTGGGAAAATACTATCTCTTCCTGAGTACAACTTTTCTCCCTTTGGAAGTCCCAGAAGGGATTGGGAGCATCATTCAGTCACTGCACAGAAAATATTTTCCACTTCAGATAAGATTTCGATGGGTAATAAGGATAATGTGTCTCCAGAACAAGAATACTCTGTTGGTCATTTTGATCAGGAAATACACAATTCAGGGAAGCAGTCAATAATTTGTGATGAAATCTCTAATAACAAAGTTCAAGCAATTAAGTCAGACTCAAATGTTGCAAATGGTCGCAGCCATGTTGATGAAACACAAAAACTTTGCTCTGATAGAGATGAGATAGTTACTGGAGGTATCATGTACAAAATATATGTTATAAGTTTAGGTGTATGTTCCTTTAGATACTTTGTTCCTTTAGATACTTTGCTGCTTATCCTTTTATTAATTTTTGTGCAGGTGATGTAGAATCTGCACAAGAGGTGAGTGTTTTGGAATCTTCCTCACAACCAGTTGACCTCGGTGCAGGAAAGGAAGACCAAAACTATGGTCTCTCAGAAGTTTCTGACTGTGCAAAATGCTCTCAATATTCAAAACAGGTAATATTTCTGTTTGCATTTTAGTTTTACATAAATCAATGGTTTTGGATAAGTTGATTATTATACCAGATGTATGTTGTCAAAATAAGGACTGGTTAAGATTTGGATAGTTGTGTAGTTTTCATTTGTTCTTTCCACAGGATGTAAAAGAAGAAGACAAACCAACATCTCCACTATCATCTCCACCCTACTCTTCCACCACCAAAGAAAGTGTTACAGATGCATCTGGGCGGCCAAGTCCCGTATCTGTTCTTGACACACCGTTCTTTGAAGATGATGTTCAGCCTGGTAAGCATTCTTGCAATAAAGCCATGAAAGGCCTATATGTCACTGTTCTTAAATAGTTAAAATCTCTTTCTAAAAAGCTACATATTCAAAAACCTGTTTCCAATGTTTCAACTTCTTGCTGCCTCTAACTGTTTACAGAACACAAACAAAAATAGAGTTGCATGCTAGTTAATGGGGAGCTCTAAATGTTGCTTATCTTGAAACTGCTTAGGAAAACAGTGGTTTTCAACTTGTTTTTTCAATTGTATATCATTGTTCTTTGAGAAAATAAAGAAAGTTAGAATCATATCAAGGGACAAATCAACACAATATGTAACAATGTAATATACCATTTTTTTTTTGCCATACTAGTTTTAATCTCACGACTCATTTATTCATAATTTTCAGTTGAAGTACCAGTCCGGCCACTACAATTTGGAGAACAAAACTCTTCACCTTTGGATGAAATCAATAGAGAAAAGTATTGTCTTGAAGAAAATGAATGGATTTATGATTACATCAAAGCAATTCTGCAAACCTCTGGATTGACTATAGATCAATTGTCAAAGAAATGCCTTTCCTCAGACAAGATCCTAGATCCTTCCTTGTTTGACGAGGTAGAGTTCTTACCAAACCAGCTTTCCCATGATCAGAAGCTCATTTATGACTGTGTCAATAATGTTCTCATGGAGGTTTGTCAGAATTACTTTGGGTTCTCGCCGTGTGTATCATTCATAAAACCTGGCATAAGGCCTTCTCCAAACATGATGAAGGTTATTCTCAAAGTCTGGGAAGGAGTGTGTTGGCATTTCCTTTCCTTGCCCCCACCTCGTACCTTAGACAAAATTATTAAAAAAGACATGGATAAAAATGGGACATGGATGGACCTTAGACTTGAAGCTGAAACCATTGGTTCTGAAATGGAAGAAGCCATTCTTGCAGAACTGATGGAAGATACAATACTATGCTGTGTAAGCAAAAGTTCAGAAGGTGATTGTTCTCAGCTTGAATTTGAATATAAGGACTGTGAAAACACCAAAAATGTGTAATAGACAGCTTACTACTTTTTGTTCAGTATCACCTCTTAAATTCCTTTATGAAAAGTGGAAGGGAAGTAAAGAATACTTGAGTTTGTAGGAACTTTCTAAGCATGTTTGGCAGCATAACATTTCTGACTTCTCCAGTGTTTACATGGTAAGGAACATAAATAAGGGACCACAAGTGACAATAAGTAAAGAAGAAGCCAATTACAACAACAACTTGCTGAAGCACAAACAATGCTTGTCTTGTTTACAATGACAAAAGTTAACACTTTCATTTTGTGTGTGCTTCACTTCACTCACTAAGGGCAAATAGTATTTATTTGTAGAGTTTGTAGAGTTTTATGTGTTGATCATACTAGCAAGGTGTGTTTGGTATCATTATCATCATTACTTTGTATATTAGTTTTTCTTCTTCCGTAATCTATATATTGTATGTAAATGTTTGGAAATAATGAAGTGTGACTCAACTTACTGAAGTTTCCAAGGGAAGAAGAAAAAAGAGACATGAAACCGTGACATTAGTGCCATTAGGAAATTGCAAACTGCTTTTTTGGAAGCTAAAGAACATGTGAACAAATATTCATTGCTTGATACCTTTTTAATGCTTTTAAGTGTTAGTTTGGTTGGTGATAATTTGCTTTCCTTTTTTAAACTAACACATGTGCATGTAATCTCAATTCTTTAGAACCATATTATGTATTTATACACAACAAAATGTAGTTATTTTAGGTTTAAAGCCCAGTCATTGGATGATGTGTTTGTCTCTTTACAGTATCCCTCTCCAATCTTTCTCATTAGACACTTAAAAAGAGTAAGACCCTTCTAAGTTTTAGCTCCAAGTTAAAAACTTTTGCATTAGAATTCCAGTGCCAAACAAAAGGGAAGAAGTTTAAGAATCCTTCTTAATTTTACACAATGAATGCAGTTTATATTTCTTCAAACCATTCAATTTCTCAATTTGGGAGCACTTTAACAAGGAGAACAAGTGAGTGTCTTAATGTGGATGTTGTAGCTCGTATCGGCAAGACAACATTGGAGAACACTATAAATGTGTTTGGATAGGAAATTTTACCGTTTTTAACACATTCAAACATATTAAATTTGAATTGATTTCACTTTTTAAATATTGTTTGGATAAAGCAATTCAAATTTAGTGAATTTTAATTTTCTTATTTATTTCAATAACTACCAAATTCAATAAATTATTTAAATATCAAACAACTGTTAAAAATTAAAAAAATATCAACGTTCGTAATCTTTTGTAATTGATCTTGATTGATGTTGTTTTTTTGTCAAAGTTCTTAAAAGATTTTTTCATTTTATATTTGCAAATTTTGTTTTCAATTTACGTTGAACGAGAATATTTTCAAGTTATGAAATCCTAAATTAGACTAGACCCTCTAAGATAACATTGGGTCATTTAAGGACAAGTCGAATGAAGTCAAGTCGACCTGAATTTAGATAAAGTTGAGTTGATTTGGGTTTAACTTGAGCCAAGTAGACATTGACCTTGATCAAGCTCAGTTGGTCCTGTCCCAAGTTAAGTTGAGTTGACCTGAACCCACTTGATTCAAGTTGGCTTAGGCCCAAGTTAAGCTGAGTTGGCTCAAACCCATGTCGAGTCGAGTTGGCTTGAACACATGTTGGGTCAAGTTGGTCCAAGTCGAGATTGAGCCAAGTTGGTCCAAGTCCAAATTGGTCGAGTTGGTCCAAGTCGAGATTGAGCCAAGTTGGTCCAAGTCCAAATTGAGTTGAGTAAGCCTAGATTAGGGATGATAACGGGTCGAGTCAGACATGGATAGTGCCTACCCGCAACCCGACTTGCAAAAAAAATCTGTCCGCTACCCGTCGGGTATCCACTTAAAAAATATCCGCAGATATTTTTAAAACCCGCGAGTACCTATGGATACTCGATACACGCAAATATTTAAAAATATATATATTTTATAAAACTTTTAATATAAAATTATAAAAATAAATTAAAATTTCAATTATAATTAAATTTGACATAATAAAATATACTGTTAATTTTAATTTTAATTAAATTTAACTTAATAAAATATAAATTAAATTTTAATTTTAATTTTTTGCAGGTAATGGTTACCAGCGGATACGGATAGTATGACACACACACTCAACTTGTTTATAAGCGAGTATTAAAATACCCGCTACCCGCAGGTAATAAATACCCACATGTACTAACTATCCGCCTCGGATTTTATCTGCGGACGCGGATATTTTTGTCATCCCTAGTCCGGATCTAGGTTGAGCTGAGTTGGTACAAACTCATGTTAAGTCAAGTTAAGGCATCCCACACTCACTTAAATTAAGTTTGGTCGACTTAAGAGTTATCTTTTGAAGGGATTGTACATGAGTTTTATGAACAATCCACCATGATTTGTATTTATTTTACCTTTATCCCTTAAAGAGTCAACATCAGTAAAATATTATCTTTTATCCGAAAAGCTTGCAAACTTTATATTTATTTTTAGATCCACATCATCAAAGTGTATTTTAAAACATTTTTTTTATGAGTAAGTTTTGTTTCTGATGCAGGTAATTTTTTGTGAAATTTCATTTAATCATTCCTGATGATGTTATAAATAAAGATGTACACAATAAATAATATTCATAGATTAATTTAGCAATGTATTGAGTTCAAAGACCTTGAAAATGAACAATTCAATGAATAAATATGTCACACTTAGTCTTAAGATAAGTTAATATTGAATTCACTAACTCATAAAATGATGACTATTCAATTTTTGTTTTTTTTTTTCATGTTGGAATATGACATTTCTCATCTTTTCAATCATTAAATCATATATTTCACATACTAAATGAAAAATAGTTATATTTATATATGTTTTTCTAAGAACATCATAGGGACAATGAAAATAAATTATAATCAATCTTCATCTATATCAATAATAAAGTTTATTTCACAAATTATACACTATCCACAAAATTATTCATAGTTAATAATCGTCATATGAGGTAATATTTTCAAAATTATTAAGCTCTTGAGCAGGTATTTTTGTTTATTTGAACTTATGCCAACAATATGGATATTATTTAGGTGTTTTAGACGTCCAATAACAATAATTCATACACCTTGATATTTGAAAGAATTAAATGAATATTATGTGCATCAGATCTTCAAAGGCAACTTATATGATCATATTTTTAAATATGCATGCTTTTATCACATGAGTTAAGATAATTAAATGAAAAAAAAAACAGTGAAAGTATCTTTATGAAATTATTAACTATACATCAAAATAAGTTCAGGCAGGTCTCTATCATTAACACTCAAAGAATTAGATTTTATATTAGTATTTATAGTGACTAATTATTAAAATTAGAGACCTTTAGACAATAATTCCTTGCAAACAATTTAGAATCTAATTCACAAATTAATCATAATTTTATATTTATAATAGACATTATTTTAGATATCAGTCATTTTTAATTGATAAATTAATATATTAAGTAGTCATTATAGTAACTAAACATTACTGGTCTCTAAAATTAGTTGACATTTAATGATTTTTTATAATATATTCAATCAACTTTATTATACTTTTTTTATTAATTTTAATATGATTTTTGTACATTTTTCCTGAACTAATCCAATTTTATAATTATAACATTTATAATCATGTAATTTTAAACAAGTAATTGATTTCCGTGAATATGAATACTGTAATACATGCGTCCCACGTGTGAATGAATTATAACATACATGTTACTAACTACTAGCAGGTACATATTTAACGTATTATTGTATATGATAGATTTTATCTACAGAAACATTAATACTTTTATCATCTCCGATTACTATGTCATGAATTTAGATAAAAAAGTATCAAAAAATTAGTTTCAAAATAATATCCAAATGAAAATAAAACATAAATATAACACAATAGTTTCCTTTAACGTTTTGTTATTTCAATAAGATCAAAACCAAATACATTAACTATTTAAAAACAAATATTAAATACCATATTAATGTTTTGAAAAATTGACTTATGAAAACATATAAATATCTTCATTTCTTACTCAAATTATCTTGTTAAGTTATTTACTAATTATTTTTTGACAACTATATATTTTAATTTTTTTATTTAGTTTACTACCATTCATTTTTAGAATGGTATACAATAAGTTCTATTTCAACTAGAATAAAAGTCAAATTTTATTTCCAAAAGATATATATTTATATTTATATATAAAGTGAATATTGTACATACTTTTATTTTTAATTTTACTATTTATTAAATAATCGTTTTTTTAAACTTAAAATAATTATTTTACTGTTTTTACCTTTTAAGTAATTATTTTGTTAAATTTAATTTTTTATTAAGTTAATTTTTTCTTTAAAATTAATATGTTTAAAATTAAAATAAGTACCTTTAATAAAAAAATCATCTACAAAATAAATAAAAATACATTTATATAAAATTTAAAAGATTATTTATATTTATTTTCAAAATTAAAAAAAGTGAACACATATGCACCAGCTTATGAAACAAAAACAAAAAGTAACTCAATTTTTAACCTTCTAAAAAATCTATCACAAAAAATTACATACTATTTATTCTCATAGTTCAAAACATTATAAAATACTACGATTCTTTAATTAAATTTATTTTACAATTATAATATTATCTTATAATTATATAATATATATATATATATATATATTTTTTTTTTTTTCTCTTTCATAAACCATATATGAATTATTAAAATATAAACTTCATCGCTATGGTGGTTTAAGAGAAGTGGTTAATCTTATCTCCTTCTCGTCACAACCTTCTAAAAATTAAATTAAATTTAAAAACTAAAAACTCAAATTGGTTTTAATTTTAAAATTCTTCAAAACTTTAAACTAAAAGCGATTTCAATCTTTCTTAATTTTTTTAATTACAATTGATTTGAAATGTATTAATGACAACTTCTATCATTCTTATTCAGGGAGTGCCTGAGTAATGTTCTATTTTTTCTTTTAAATATATTTTTTTTTCAATTCTTTTTGTTTGAGTTGTTCCTTTCTTCCTTAAGTATTTAAATAATATAAATCTCAATGGTCAAATATAAAAAAAAAACATAATAAAGTCTAAATTTTAACACAAATTCAATAAAGAAATGATTTTATTTTATAGATTCAACCTTATTAAAAATCTCCTCAATAATTAAAAAAAATCTGCTAAAGACAGGATATGCAATTTATGTATGTCAAAACAAAGAAACCACATAAATAAACACAAAATCTATATGATTGAATCCTTATTTAACACCTCCTTAAAAGTTTCTGACAATTTTGCCCTCCTCAAACCACTTAAATAATGTACTGTGTAACGGTAATAATATCAAAACAGAAGGACATGAAAAGGAATTCAAAACACAAAAAAAAAATCGTGATAATATATTAATAATTAATAATGATATTAATAATTAAGAACAAATATTTTAATAATAATAATAATTAGTAGATCCCTTCCTCTTCACCCTTTATTCCTATCAGAGGAAGCAACCAACAGAAGCATCGTCGTCGTCATCACCACCCAAAATCTCAGTCAAAGCTTCACACCCTTATTCTTCTTCTTCTTCTTCATCATATCTGCAATCTCTCTTTCTCTTTCAACCCTCTTTCTCAAAGTTCCAAAATTTCTATTCCGGCATGCCCCAGTTTCTCTTCTAACAACCTTCAATCCATTTTCCGTTATTTTTAAAAACCCCTTTTTTTCTTAATTTCAAATCGGAAACCCTAGCTCAAGAGACCCCAATTTTCGTCTCCGCAATCGCCTTCTGAAGTTGGAGGGAAAAGCAAACAAATACAAAAGTTGGGGATTTACCCCCCAAACCCTAGTTCTGGATCTTGCTTCCGAGTTCAAATTTTCGCGCTTTTTCTTGCATTAGGTTCAGAATTTAGGATTTTGCAATTTCGCGTTCGTCCGGCGTTTTTTCAGACGATTAAGCAGGTGAGTTGTCTTCAAGGTTGTATTTTGCATATGAAGAAGTTTCATCTAGTTAGTTCAGAGGGCAATATGAGCTGGTAGGTGTTTTGAGTGAGATTAAAAAAAGTTACTAGTGAAAGAGTATTTATTTGTTCTAGTTTTGGACTATGCTTATGGATCGGAATTATTTTACTAAGTTTGCGGCTTTCTGTTGTTACTTGTAATTTATTGCTACGGATATGGTATGGGACTAGAATTCTAACTAACATAAAATGATTGATCACAGCATATTTATACCCTAGTTTGGAATAGTCTTTATTGGAGAGAAGATCTACATTGATATCTAAGATTTTATCCCCTTATGTATGACTTTGGTTTTACCATTAGTATGGTAGAGAAGATCCTTTGGGAGGGTATGTTTGAAATTTTCTTATCTGCTTGGTTGTGTTATGTTTGCATTTGAGAAAGAGCTGTTTGGATTTGAATGATAACTCAGAATATAACGGTCAAGTTTTTTAAATCTTTACTCTTGCAGCCGGGTTGGGTTCAATCTTGTGAAAACCAGTCTTAGTGTTTAGAACCTAGTGTTTTATATTCTGTTGATTCCGGGAATATATTTTTTTTTGTATCATTTATAAACAGTCTGTATCTATCGTATATTTGTAAAGTTACAAGTCAAAATTCAGGGTGACAGTAATCTTTAGTGTCTTGGAGATTTCATTGCATAATACTTGTCCGTGCGTGTTAATCTTTTTTTTTTTTTTTTATTTCAATTGTGCGTCCTGTTTCCTTTGTTTTTTGTAATGTAATTTTTTGTTTGCCTAATTGATATTGCAGTTTAGCTTTTACAGCTACTTGTGGTATGATGCCAAGGGCAGTATGCTGGTTATAGTTGGGGGAAATGCAAAGGTATCATGCTGGCAGCTGCACTAGTGCAGTTAATAACAGTGCAATAGGTGGACCATCTGCTAGGGACACCGGAAGATCTGATTCACCTTCTTTGCCTGCTAACTTCTCTGTAAGTTCAAGGTAAGGAACTTCCTCCTGACACTTTCCTCTTATTGCTATTTTCTTCTTATGAATGACTGCAAAAATGACATATGCTATCAAGGAACTACAAATTCCAAATAAATGGTATTGCTTTTATATATTTTCTTTTTCATTTATCTAGTAATTTGTGCCAATGATTTCTTTTTTTCTTTTCGCTTGATTAACATCCTTTTGAAAATTATGCAGTCATGTTAAAGAGTGGGGTTCATGTATTTCTTGAGTGATATGAATATTCCAAGTATTCATTATATCTTCATTTTTCAGTTCCTAGGCATTTGATCGCTTAAGAGTTTCCTCTGGTTTCAATGATCAATATTATTTTCCAGTTATTTTCTTTACTATTAATCTCTCTACTTTTGATAATCTGCTTTGATGGTTAAATGGGCAAGAAATATTAGGTTACATGTCCTTGCTTATAACCATAGATCTCAGATAGCAGGATAGTGGGTAGTGGAATATATTCTAATATGATGTTTTGTGTTGCACATTAATTAAATTTATAATACGCACAGATAAATGCTGAAAAAAATAAACTGCCAAAACTAAATACATATTCATAGTAAACAATTAAAAGTTAGAATTTAAAGGCAAACACACCAAAGATTAAGATGAAGCATTTATGCGTTGTAAACAATCAAAAGTCAGAACATCTGCTCGCATTTCTAAACCTCGGCTGGGTCAGGCTGGGTCAGACTGGTTGAACTGGTCTGTCCGAGATATGGAAGTATAATTGGTTTTTGTTGTTTTTTGGATTGGATGTGTTACCTACTTGGTATTATCATCATCAAACCGGTTAAGAATTGGATTTAACTGGTGTAAACAGGTCCTAAGTGGACCAATTTTAAGGAATTTGCACATGCCCCACTCTTCACAAGCCTGCTGCCCTTGCTTTGTTGAGTCCCACACCAACGCCATGCTGTTGAGTTGATCTTCTTGCTTTTCTTTTTTTCTGGCGCGGTCGGGTAGGGGGAAAATTGTGAAGTTTACAGGAAAAGTCATATATTCTATGAGAGATATGGAAAACCTTTCTTGGACCCAACAAAACTATATAAAACTGTGTTTTTAATTCTAAATGTTAAGTGGACTTTGACTCCAACTCAACCTGACAAAATTGGCTCATAAGGTGAGGTTTGCATCCACTTATATATTTTAAATTAGTCTTATCTTTAGTTGATGTAGGACTTCCAATTCATGTGGCGTCATATATATCTCAAGCCACTAGACATTAGTGGCTGGTCCAGGTGAAACAATAAATCCAACAAACAATAATTTTCGTTAGGATAGGCTCTCTAACCCATGATTCTAGTATCATGTTAAGAAGTGAACTTTAAATCTAATTTAACTTTACAAAATCGGCTTGTAATTTGAAGTTTGCACCTACTTATATACTATAAATTGACCTTATCCTTAGTTGATCTGAAACTTCCAACACTAAATATGGAGTGATCATATATTTTTCATAATATAAATAAAGAACAGTGGCACTAATTTTGTAAACATTGGTATAAATTTTCGCCGCTCCCCGTATTTGTTTTATTTTTATTAATATAAGATTTCTCTTTTCCTTTTCCTTTTAAAGTTAGATTTTTTCTGGGGTTGATTCTACCATATCAAACTTTCAAAATATTGTTAAGCATTTGAATAAGAGAGTACGACGTTGGTGGATTTTATTTTTATTTTAAAAAATTGATAGCTGTATGTAGTGGATTTGTTCTAAAAGTTCAGTCCAAATTTTGTTACAAAAGCTGCATAGTTTGTAAATCAATAACTTAAATTGCTGAGCGTGGGTTGGGACTTTTGTTTCGTTCCAACCATTTAGTTAATAATGACATTTAAAATTTATATTTCTTGCCTTTGAAACATTTTTTTTATTTGTTTGACTTAGTATTGCTAAATTTTCTTTTCTTATTGAGTTGTATTTTTTATGTTCACTAATAAAGTGGCATGTTATTTTCTTTGTATGCTAAATCGGATGCTGTTAATATTGAACACAATTTTATTTTTGTGTTTGCAGGCGACAACCCCCGTTAAACCCATTCAAGTTGAAGTGTGATAAAGAACCCTTGAACTCTAGGTAGTTCCTGGTCATAATATTGTGATTTTTAAAATTATTGTCCACTGTATTTCATGATTAACTTTGATTAACGAACAGTACCAGGCTCTATGGGGGCACATTTTCATATGCTGTTGTAATACAAAAAATTGCATGTATGATGTTTTCCCCTTCCCTGCCTTGTTATCAGCTTATGCTTTTTCTTGTGTGGCTAAGAGACTAAGAGTAGTGAGTTTGAATAGTTAAATGGTTGGGCAGTTAAAGTTAGGAGGCCTTGGCTTAAATAGTGGGGGAGAGGGAAAGAAAGTGGGTATTCAGATTGTTATTTTTAGAAATAGGGGTCTGGCATAGTTGTAGAAGGGGAGACTCATGGAAGGAGAATGCTCTTCTTTTTCGTAGGTGAAATTCCATTGGGGATTTGTTCTCTTTCTGTGTCAGCTCTAAATTTATCAGTTACTTTCTTATGGCTTTTGTAATGATTTGTCCAAATATTTTTATGCCATTTATTGGGCATGGCATAACTGAGCATACAAGCTCTGGATGATTTGGTTGAGTTCTTGAAGAGGATGATGGCCAACCAGTGTGCGATTTCATTCTCTGGTTGCTCATGTGGCAGTGACTTGAGGGGGATGGATTGCCCAGGGCTCAGGTAGAGAAGTGTATGAGGTGAACCTGAGGAAGCTGTCAATGAAGGTACAACTTTCATTTGTCAGCAGTTAAGGTGTGGCTAGTTTCAATTCTGGAGGAGTAAGATGGTAGATTTAATATAACCTGGGAAGGGTTGACAGTAACGTTGATACTAAGGTTTGCAGCTTGTTTGTTGCGTCAAACAGTATCTTTTGATGAGTATATACACATATTTTGAGGTCTTGGTGGTGCAGGCATTGGAGATACCTGACAAGCAATTCCTAGGGTATTTCTTAGGCGGATTGAGGTGTAGTTTGGTGGCAGATAGTTCAGATGCAGCTGTGCCTCCAAACTCATCTTTCAACCTCGGTCTTTTGCTCCAGAGGTGTACTTTAGGTATCTTCTTGGTGGAGGTGTTGTGTCAGTAGCAGGATCAGTTGTGCCAACTAGTGGGTTTACCCGATCTGTTGTAGTGAACACCATTGACAGGCCTTTTCAAGATATACACTGGGTCAAACATTGATTTAAGAAAAAGAGTGTGCAGGAAGGAAGTAAAGCAACAATGCAGTGAAACTGTCATACTGTGTTTTAAGGAGAAGGGAAGAGGGTTGATGTTTCCCGTAGGGCCAACTGATGTTCCCAGTTCGGTTGCCAGGGAAAAGTAGGCTGATGGATAGTAGAGGTAGTAGACCAATTTGGAGTACTCAAAAGTTTTGGAATGGTTGAAGATGTCTGTGTTTTGCATATCTTCCTGTGTCTATCCTTTGATTGGTAATTATTCCTTGTAAGTTCCTTGTGATAGTCTGCCGAAGATCATGCTCAGTTGTTCCTTCTATTTGTTTTAGGGATATTTTACCTGTCCAGTGAGCACTAATGACTGGGATCAGTACCTGGTAGGGGATTAGAAGGGAAGATTGTTGCCAAATCTCGGTTGTGCAATTTCATCCTTGCTGTCAAGGTTGAACATCAATAGGATGGTATTGATAGTGCCGAAAAGAGAGTATGTTTTTGGTTTAGTGGTTTCATAACTTTCAAAGCATCTTGGAGAAAAGTATGTCTCTAGTTGGATAGGGTTGAATGGACGTTTGAACACTTTCAATGTTAAACCACACATATCCCCTAATTAGTTAAACTAATGAAGTGGTTGGGTCATAGGTAGTTAAAGTTGTTAAGAGTGGGGGTCTTGATTTGGGATTAATTATATTTATTACTTTGGGAATGGAACGGTGGCTCAGTAGTTAATAGTAAAATGGAGAACCTTGAAGGGAGAAATCTCTTTTTTTCTTTTTTATAATTCAATAGACCTATGTAGCTTTGTTATTTAGATTTCTTACTACTCTTTCTTGTGAGGTTGTAATTCTACTCTAAGGCATTAAGCTTTGACCTTCTATTATCTTATATATTTACATGTGAAATCCTATTATTTCTCAGGCTTGGGGCACCAGACTTCCATCCCCAAACATCAAATTGTCCTGAGGAGACCTTGACCAGAGAATATTTGCAATCTGGATACAGGGACACAGTTGAGGGACTCGAGGTATGCCATTAGGTGCTTGTTGGGAATGCTCAAATTTTGAGAAGTAATTTTTTTTTTCTTTTCTTAAATATCTCATTAAGCTGACAAAAAACAATTATTTCATAAAAAAACTAGACAAAAGATGCATTAAAACTTACTTTAGTATTTATACCAAATCAAATATTATACTTCTGCAGTTATCCATTTTTTTCTCTAAGGTCTTAATATTTTATGCTGAACCCTTGTACTTTTTTGTGTAAATGGTTTTGGTAGTATGTGTCAAGGGTAACTGAAAATTTGGAACTGCAATCTGGCAGTTTCTTGTATTTTTCTTTCCTTTTTCTTTTTATCAAATTCTTCATCTATCTATAACATTAATAAACGGCATTCTTCTTTTTGGTGTTTACAAATTCTTAGGATTTTACTCTTTATGTAACTACCTATAATAAAAAAACTATCTACAAAATAAATAAAGAGTACCTACTATAAAATTATAAAAAGCCTTAAATACTCATTTGGTCCTTATTTTTGTCATGTTTATTTAATTTGGTCTTCTTTTTATTTACGCGATCAATTAAGTCATAATTTTGGTCAATTTTGTTTAATTAGGTCCATTCTTCTCACTGTGTCTAAATATTTAATAGAGCAGTAGACAAAATGAGTATTTAAATCTTATAAAAGTTATTCATATTGATGTTCATAATTATTTTTTATGAAACTTTTATAATTAATAATATTTTTTATTTTAATAATTATGATAGTAATTCTTTTTTATTTTTTATCATCTTAAAAAAAATTGGACGCATATGGAAGTAGTGCATGTTTCCACTTGGACTCTTTTTATAAAGGAAATAGGTTTATACTTACGTAACACCTTTCTTTTTCCATCTTAGTTATGCTGCAGCAATCTTAACATATTCAAGTTTTGATGCTTTCCTTTTCTTTTCAGACATTTTTTTTCCCAAATAATTGATAAATAATTTCTTTAACACTATGGTACCAGCTATGGAGAATAATTACAAAACTTCATGATAAAAAGCAATCTAGTATTTGTCAAAAATGGGTTATTTATGTTGGCGGGTTGTATAATTACTATGTTGTGGTTGATAGCTACTTGTAATAATTCTTACGTTGGTGTGATGATTCTGTTACATTTGGTTTATCTGCGTGTATCTTTGTCAGTGTCATTGATATGTATATCACAAATTCTCCCTTTAAATTACTCGTATGATTCTTATACTGTTCAAGGCAATTGATATAGTGATATGGTCACACGTGCATGCTTTAGAATCATAGCTCTCCTTGATGAGTAATGAAAATATAGAAGTCAATTTTGCTTGCATTAAAATACGGTAGTTTCAATTCAACTGTTCTAACCTGCCCTTTTGTCTAGTATCTTCTATTTTCTGACATTGCCTTGCTCCTGTATCTGTCAGGAAGCCAGAGAAATTTCTCTGACACAGGTTCCACATTTTAACAAGAATGTTGTTCTTAATTGCAAAGAGGTGTGACTCTTTTCTCTTGTGTCTTTTTTGAGATATTTTTGCCCTCTTATTTTTGTTTATATGTCTGAGCTCTTAATTTACTGCAAATCTCCATATTTTTTGGTTTTCATTACAAGGCGATTGTGGATATAGATTAACTTGTAGTTTTTTCATCTAATTTCCAGGCTATTAGAAAACGTCTGAGGGCCATCAATGAATCTCGTGCTCAGAAGAGGAAGGTGATGATCTTTAATATGTCTTATGATCTATTTATCCTTGCTGAACATTACTTTTATATGTATGTATATAGTTGTGGTGCTTTTTCTAGCTTATTTTGGAATTAATGAACTCTACTTATCTTATTTTGTTATGAAGGTGTTTGATCTACATGTGTGTTTTGATTTGATAGGCTGGTCAAGTATATGGTGTAGCTCTTTCAGGATCTCAACTTGCCAGGTCTGGAATTTTCCCTGAACTAAGACCTTGTGGTGAGGACTTCCAGAAGAAATGGATTGAGGTATACTTGGTGGTAGTCTTACTCCTACTGTTCTCTTCTCTGTGCAACTTGCTGTGGCACCTCACATTTGTTTCTAAAACAATTTTGGCAAATTTATATAAAGGAAGCACTGGGTTTTGAATGGCTAGTAACATAGTAGTAGATGGTTATATCTTGATGTGATTGGCTGCGTGATGTGAATATGGAGGGATCTGTAATTCTTATAAGCTGATATGACCAATTTACGAGAATTTTTATATGGCTTAATATGATCAATTTCTGAGGTTTTTGTTGTTAAAGCTGACAGGTTGTTATGGCTGTGAAGTCCTTGAATACTCTTTTTTGAACATTACTTGGTGGTTCAGTGTATATCGGTAACTCTTAAAAATTTTATTTACAGGGTTTATCTCAGCAGCACAAGCGGTTACGCTCTTTAGCTGATCATGTTCCTCATGGTTATAAAAGGGCATCACTTTTAGATGTTCTTATAAGGAATAACGTTCCATTGCTTAGGGCCACCTGGTTTATCAAGGTTACTTACCTCAATCAGGTAGGAATGTTTAAATGTTTGTATATGTACCTAGTTCCTTATAAATTTTAATATGTGCTGATTATGATTGAGTTTTCCAGGTTCAACCTGGTTCTGTTGGTATTTCTTCTGGAACTGCTGACAAGATTCAACTGTCACGCTCTGATGTTTGGACCAAAGATGTTATCAATTACTTGCAAGCCCTTCTGGATGAATTTTTGTCAAAGAATGTTTCCCATTCTGCTTCTCATGGTCGAGAGCGATCACCACAAATACCTGGACCACTGCAGAACAAAAGTGATCCATTGTTATCTGTTTCTGATGGTGAAGGACCATCGTTACATTTTAGATGGTGGTATATTGTACGGCTTCTGCAATGGCATCATGCTGAAGGGCTGCTTCATCCATCTCTTGTCATTGATTGGGTGTTTACTCAACTACAGGTATTTACTTTCTACATTGTTTGTGTTTGATGAGTACAATGTGCTAATGAAACTAAAAATGTACTCTATATACCTTCCACTGATTTCAACTTTTGTGTTGATTTCTCACATTTCTGTTCCTTTCAGGAAAAAGATTTGCTTGAGGTTTGGCAGCTGTTATTGCCTATTATATATGGTTTTTTAGAAACTATTGTACTATCTCAAACTTATGTACGTACCCTTGCTGGACTAGCTCTTCGTGTCATTCGTGATCCTGCTCCAGGTGGTTCAGATCTAGTAGATAATTCCAGGAGGGCATACACAACTTGTGCTGTGATTGAGATGCTTCGGTATTTAATACTTGTGGTGCCAGATACTTTTGTTGCTTTGGATTGCTTTCCTTTACCTTCTTCTGTTATTTCACATACAATGAACGATGGGAATTTTGTACTAAAATCAACTGAAGCTGCAGGGAAGGTAAAAAATAGTTCAGATGATTTTGGTCGCATTATTTCACGCATTCAGAAACATACAGAGGATCTTGTTAAGGCTTCAATCCCAGGCTCTCCAGGCCATTGTCTGGCTAAAGTGGCAAAAGCCTTGGATAAAGCTCTTGTTCTGGGTGATTTGCATGTTGCATATAAATTTCTTTTTGATGATCTTTGTGGTGGAACTGTATCTGAAGGCTGGGTTGCAAAAGTCAGCCCTTGCTTAAGGTTATCTTTGAAATGGTTTGGGACTGTGAATACACCCCTTATATATTGTGTTTTTCCTTTGTGAGTGGGCAACATGTGATTTTAGGGATTTTCGTGGTTCCCCTCCTCATGACATTAAGTTTACTGGTAGGAAAGATCTTTCCCAGGTGCATATAGCTGTTAGGCTTTTAAAGATGAAGATTAAGGATGTGAAGATTTTGCTAAAACAAACAAACGAATATCGCAGAGCCAGTCGTTTTGCAAAGAATCTGGGTCAGCGGCCTAATTCGAATTATGTGGGCAAAGTATCCAGACTGAAATCTAGTTCAAAAAGCACAGGTTCTTCAGTTATATTTGAAAGCCCAGGACCACTGCATGATATTATAGTTTGTTGGATTGATCAGCATGTGGTACATAAGGGGGAAGGTTCCAAGCGCCTACAACTATTTATTGTGGAACTTATACGTGCTGGCATCTTTTATCCCTTGGCATATGTACGCCAGCTGATAGTCAGTGGGATCATGGATGCGAATGTAAATTTGGTTGACATGGAGCGACGGAGGAGACACTATCGCATCTTAAAGCAGCTACCTGGATGCTTTATCCATGATGTTTTGGAAGACTTAGGAATTGTTGATGGGGTGCATCTCAAAGAAGCATTGCAAATTTACTTGAACGAACGGCGCCTCATACTTCGGGGTCCTCTAAGTGAGTCCCATGATGATGCCAGTGGCACTGATTTATCTGCTCTAAAGAGAAAAAGATATCCTGCTTCAATAAAGGATGAAGCTTCCGGAATGACAATTGATCAGAGAAATGTTATTTCTACCACAAAAAATGTAAAGGATAATGCTAACATTGAAGAACTAAAAACAGCTATTTCAGTACTGTTACAGCTACCTAATTGTTCATCTAATTTGAGTGCTACAGGATGTGATGAATCTGAAGGCACTATTAAAAGATCTATTGGGTCTCAGAACAGCAAAATTGATCCAGTGGAGGGTACACCTGGGTGTGAAGAATGTAGCAGAACAAAGAGACAAAAGTTAAGTGAGGAAAGAAACTCATGTGTACAGGGGCATTCCCCAGTTCAATCTGATGATGACGATGCATGGTGGGTGAAAAAGGGAATGAAATCCCCAGAGCCTCTCAAAGTTGATCAACCACAAAAGTTAACCAAGCAGGTCACTAAGAGTCGGCAGAAGAATGTGCGTAAAACTCAGAGTCTTGCTCAACTGGCAGCTTCTAGAATTGAGGGTAGCCAAGGGGCATCAACTAGTCATGTTTGTGGAAGCAAAGTAAGCTGCCCTCACCATAAAACTGCTATGGATATTGATGGGCAGAGGTCCGTGGATATCATCCCAACAAGTCATTTTGGAGATATAGTTTCCATTGGAAAAGCTCTAAAGCAGCTACGTTTTGTTGAGAAAAGGGCTATAGCCGTTTGGCTGCTGAGTGTTGTTAGGCAGGTAATTGAAGAGACGGATAAAAATATTGGTAAAGTTGGTCAGTTTGGCAGGCCTTTTTCTGGTGCTGACGATAGAAGCTCAATACGGTGGAAACTGGGTGAGGATGAACTTTCTGCAATACTGTATTTGATGGATATCTCCCATGATTTGGTATCAGCTGTCAAGTTCCTCCTTTGGTTGCTGCCGAGGGTTCTTAATAGCCCCAATTCCACAATTCATTCTGGGAGGAATGTGCTGATGCTAGCAAGGAATGCAGAAAACCAAGTTTGTGATGTGGGAGAGGCTATTCTGCTTTCATCACTGAGGAGGTTTGTAGCTCTGCAATCAATTATATTTTATATAGTTTTGTTTGCTGTCTCTTGGAAAACAGAAATTTGCTCTCCCCCACATGATGTTTTCTTCCTTTTCAATGGCTTAGAACCTTTTAGATAAGTGGTACAAATACAATGCTTTATAAAGCACCTCGTAGTAGGCTGCTATATCTGTTTCTATTTCTTCTTATGCTCCCTTTTGTTGTCACCTTAATCAAGCCACTGTTTTAACATAATTATGCAAGTTTACTGAACGTTAAGTGATGTTTCTGTAATTTTTATGGTCCATCTCACTCTGAAATATTCATATTTTTGTAATTGAATCTGTGGTAGTGTTTTTGTTTTGTTTTTATGATCGTGTTGGTGAGTTTCTTTGTGGATTTTTTGAATGTTTTCCTTTTGTTGTTTATGCTTGTGTGGGACAATTTCTTTGTGGATTTTTGGAATGAGATTTTGACAAACTTTCCTCTGCAATTTATTTGATGTAGGTATGAGAACATTCTTGTTGCAGCAGATCTTATTCCAGAAGCCTTGTCATCTGCAATGCATCGAGCTGCCAAAATTGTTTCATCTAATGGAAGACTTTCAGGGTCAGGGGTCCTAGCTTTTGCTCGGTACTTGTTGAGAAAATACAGCAATGTGGCTAGTGTCATTGAGTGGGAGAAAACTTTTAAGGCTACATGTGACACGAGACTTTCCTCTGAACTTGACTCTTGTAGATCAGTGGATGGAGAGTTAGGGCTGCCCCTAGGTGTTCCAGCCGGAGTAGAAGACCATGATGATTTTTTCCGTCAGAAGATCAGTGGTGGTCGGTTGCAATCCAGAGTAGGTGCAGGCATGAGGGAGGTTGTGCAGCGTAATGTTGAAGAAGCATTCCACTTTCTTTTTGGAAAGGATAGAAAGCTCTTTGCTGCTGGTACTCTAAAAGGTCTTCCTCCTGTAGAAAAATGGGACAATGGATATCAAATTGCTCAACAAATTGTTATGGGTTTAATTGATTGCATAAGACAGACTGGGGGTGCTGCTCAAGAAGGAGATCCCTCTTTGGTCTCTTCTGCGGTTTCTGCAATTGTTGGCAGTGTTGGTCCAACTTTAGCAAAAATGCCTGATTTTTCATCTGGCAGCAATCATTCAAATATAACATCAACTTCAAATTTATTGAACTATGCCAGGTGCATTCTGCGAATGCATATAACCTGTCTAGGCCTGCTTAAGGAAGCCTTAGGAGAACGACAAAGCCGTGTATTTGATATTGCACTTGCTACTGAAGCTTCTACCGCTCTTGCTGGCGTTTTCAGTCCTAGTAAAGCATCTCGTGCTCAGTTTCAAACATTTCCTGAAGTCCATGATTCTAGTAACACTATTTCAAATGATATGGGAAGCAACTCTAATAAAGTCGTGGTAGCAAAAACCACAAAAATTGCTGCTGCTGTTTCTGCGCTTTTTGTTGGTGCAATTATATATGGTGTTACCAGCCTGGAAAGAATGGTAACAGTTCTCAGATTGAAGGAGGGTCTCGATGCAGTACAATTTGTAAGAAGCACTAGATCCAATGCAAATGGAAATGCTCGTTCAGTTATGGCTTTTAATAAGATGGACAGTTCAATTGAAGTTCATGTCCATTGGTTTAGACTGCTAGTTGGAAACTGCAGAACCATATGTGAAGGGTTGGTGGTGGAACTCTTGGGCGAACCATTTATTATGGCTCTTTCAAGGATGCAACGGATGCTTCCTTTAAATTTGGTCTTTCCACCTGCTTATTCAATATTTGCCTTCATTAGGTGGCGGCCTTTCATTTTGAATGCTACAGTTCGTGAAGACATGAATCAAATTTATCAGTCTCTTATAGTGGCCATAACTGAAGCAATAAAGCATTTGCCATTTCGTGATGTATGTTTTAGAGATTGTCAAGGTCTTTATGATCTTATGTCTGCAGATAATAGTGATTCTGAATTTGCAAACCTGCTAGAGTTTAATGGTTCTGACATGCATTTAAAACTCACAGCATTTGTTCCTCTACGCTCTAGGCTTTTCCTTAACGCCATTATTGATTGTAAAATGCCACAATCTATTTATGCAAAGGATGATGGGAGCCGGATTTCTGGACCTGGTGAGTCTAAAGTTAAACCCACAGATAGTGGGTCTAAGCTTCAGGATATGCTTGTGCATGTTTTGGATACCTTGCAACCTGCCAAATTTCACTGGCAGTGGGTCCTCCTCAGGTTACTTTTAAATGAACAAGCCCTCATTGAAAAAGTGGAGAATCATGATGTGCCCTTGTCTGATGCTATAAAGTTGTCCTCACCTAGTCCTGAGAAGGCTGCTAGCGCTTCTGAGAATGAGAACAATTTTATTCAAATACTTCTCACTAGGTTACTGGTTAGACCTGATGCTGCACCCCTTTTTTCAGAATTGATTCATCTCTTTGGTAGGTCACTAGAGGATTCAATGTTGTTGCAAGCTAAATGGTTCCTTGGAGGCCAGGACGTCCTCTTTGGCCGGAAGGCCATTAGACAAAGGCTGCATAACATTGCTGTTAATAAAAAACTTTCTGTTAAGACCCAATTTTGGGAACCTTGGGGTTGGTGTAGTCCAACTACTGATTCATTGACTATCAAAGGGGATAACAAGAAGTTTGACAGCACCTCTCTTGAAGAAGGAGAAGTTGTTGAAGAGGGAACATATTTGAAAAGGTGCCAGCAGCAAGTGATTGAGAGGGCTCTTATTGAGTTGCTTCTTCCTTGCATAGATCAAAGCTCTGATGAAGCTCGCAATTCTTTTGCAACTGACTTGGTGAAACAGTTGAGTTATATCGAGACACACATAACTGCTATTACAGGTGGAAGTAAACCAGTGGGAAGTGCTCCTGCTGGAGTTGAAGGTCAGCCAAATAAAGTAAATAACCGCAAAAATTTGAGAACTGGAAACGCTACATTATCTAGACGACCAACAGTAGCAACAGATTCTTCTCCTCCTTCTCCTGCAGCCCTACGAGCTTCTATGTCATTACGGTTGCAGTTGCTCCTGAGATTTCTTCCTACTCTTTGCACTGACAGGTAAGAACGACGAGATATTGCATTGTCCAATTGGTTTTCGTTACAGGATTCTTGTCGCACTTGTTGAAGCGAAAGAAATTCTATGGTTTTTTGTTCTTAAAATGGATGAAAAAATGGAGTAAATTGCAATGCAATTTTCATATTAAAAAAATACGGTTCTCTATAATACAATTTGGTATCATGGGTGCTAGCACCGATAGAGATAGTTTTTCCTTGCAACAATGGACTTGAGCTAAAATTAGGTGTTAAGTTAAATCAGTTAATTATGGCAGCTAGAAGTGAAATTATGGATATTTGTGCCATGAATCCAATGACTGTTTTTACTTTTATTTGTGCATGTGAAACGGAACTAGTACATCAATGTTAGTTGTGATTCTTAAGTTCCATATGTTCAATATTGTAGGGAGCCATCTGTGCGGAGCACGAGACAATTTCTTGCCTCTGTTATTTTTCGTCTCCTTGGTAGTCGGGTTGTGCATCAGGATGCAGACATTTCAGCAAATGCTGTGCCTCTGCCAACGAGGGAGGCAGAGTCATCTTCTGAAGTTGCTTCTGCTGCTTTTGTGGATTCTTCTTCTCAGAGTCTGTTTGATCGTTTGCTGTTGGTTTTGCATGGGTTGCTAAGTAGTTATCCTCCAAGTTGGCTCCGGCCAAAGCCTTCAAAGACAAGCAATGAACCTACAATTGATCGAGAGTTGTTGGAAACTTTGCAGGTTTGATCATTTAATCTATGAATGTATATTGTTTTATTTTCTGCGCTACCCCTTACATGGCTTTGCAGCCTTTTTAACACTAGTCTAATTTTCCTTGAGAAACTGGTTAGCAGATGAAATAGCCAACATAATATTCTTTTGAAGTGTATAATTATTTGTTTGTTCGGCTGTATGTATTGATTGTGTGCTTAAAAATTCTATACCATATTAGGTCTTAATTCAATGTGTAGTGTAATATCTTTTTTTTTATTGAGGTTTTTTATCAACATATTTGATAAACTCTAAATTTCTATCATCTCCAATAAATAATATTGGAACTATAGCCTTATTTTTCTTTGCTTTCACCCTGAAGTCATGGAATGACCCAACCCGTTATCTGCGCATCATGTTATACTGGAATTGTATTTACTCTACAAACTGTTATCCCATGTTGTACTGGTTTCATATCAGATATTGTGTTAGCCATATCCATGCTTCATAATGCTCTCCAATGGAAATATTTCTGTAACATACTTCTCAATCTGGAAATGTTAGTACTTATCTAACGTCAACTGTCTGATGCAGAATGACTTGGATCGTATGCAACTACCAGATACTGTTCGGTGGCGAATCCAAGCTGCAATGCCGGTACTCATCCCTTCTATGCGGTGCTCTCTATCCTGCCAGCCACCATCTGTTTCAAATTCTGCTCTTATGTGCATTCAACCCGGCACTACAAATCCTGGGGTTAACTCCAGTAGCTCAACTATCCCCCAGAGGGGTCCAGCTCTATCAAGGGTTGCATCTAATGTATCAGGGAAGCAAAAACGACAGGACAATGATTTGGAAATTGATCCTTGGACACTTTTAGAAGACGGCGCCGGCTCTGTCCCTCCGGCAGGTAACACCGCTAGCATAGGAAGTGGTGATCATGTTAACATTCGAGCCGCTAGCTGGCTGAAAGGAGCTGTAAGGGTGAGACGAACAGACCTCACATATGTTGGTGCAGTAGATGACGATAGTTGATTAGCAATATTTTTTGTTGGTTTGGAGTATGCAACCCCACTGGCCAGTGCTTTTTGTGGTTTTTGATTTTTTATATTCAATACAAGAATGGCATGAAGATGCTGCCATTTTGTGCTTGCCCTTTGTTGGAAGCAGAAGGAGCATGGTTATGAAAGAAAATGGTTGTTGGAAGACAGCACATCCAATGGTTCTTTCTGGCTCTGGTTGACTACTAACCTGTGTTGATAATCACGCCCTTCTGGATTGTGCATTTGCTGGCGCAGTTCAGAGGTTTGTTGTACATATAGGAATGATTGTTTCTCTTTACCAATTGGTCCGAGTAATATAATCTCAAGTGATCTGTAGCTTTTTCATGCTCATTATGTCTAATGAACGCTTGTGTGAGCACTGTCTATAGCTTTTTTAGGGTCACAAGCACACACAAGTGCAATCAATCATTGTTTCTTTTCTCATTCAAATTATCAAAGGTTATCTGGTTGATCTGGAGCATCACCAAAGCATTCCATTATTTGCTTGCTAATCCAGAGATAGATTCATTTCTGTCTAAAATTTTACCAGTAAAAAAGTTGCTGTGTATGCATCATCAGCAGGGGAAAGAATATTATGTGTGTCTATACACGCCATAAATGTTATCTGAGCAAATTTTGTAGTGGACGACAAGGTTGCATATTTTCTTTTTTATTTAAGCAGGAGAAGGTTTTTTCTTTAGCAATTGTAATAATGTAGAATATGATGTCCATATTTTAAATATTATGACTTAGTTGTGATACCATGTCATTTCTTCGATTCTGGTTACGTCCTGTTTTTAAGTTGTTTCTTTTTAGGGTCCTAAAGTATGTAAAACATCGCATGATAACTAGTAAAATAACTGACACCGTCAATTCTTTAGTTACTCTCGGTTTATCTTTCCTGTTTTTTTTTTTTAAATGTTGGCTTAATTACTAACATTTAATATAAATAATAATGTTATATTATCATTTATATTAAAAATTCTTACAAAATTATGACTCATAATGTAAATGTTAAAAAGTTATTTTTAAAAATATGGTTAAATATATTTTTTGTTCTCTCAAGTTTTATTAAATTTTGAAATTGATTTTTTTTTGAAACTTTATACTAATTTAAGTAAAAATGTGTGAATTTAATCTTTTTTACTAAATTTTATTAAATTTATTTGACATTTTAAACGTATTTTATGATAATATTTGAGTTAATATTACAACAAATTATGGAATGTGCTTGAAATGTCACGTAAAAACAAAATTTGGTTAAAACGATTAAATTAAATTAATCAAAAATATTGAAAAAAGACTAATTTTGAATTTTACTAAAATTTGAGAGACAAAAACATATTTAATCCTTAAAAATATTAGTATAATATTTATAGAAATAACAAATATGACTTCAATTTGAGAAAGAATAACACTTTTAATTTAAAAAAATTGAGACCAAATGAATGTGCATGCTAATGAAAATTTGTTTTTAAAATACATTTTCGTTATATTAACACTTGTCAAGAAATCACCCTGAAATATAATCCGATGCAACTCAATAATCAATACCAAAGATGGGGAGAGGATTATGTTTTGTTTAGCGAGGAAGAAAAAGAGTGAACTTAGCTTGTTTAAGATCCGGTTTTCATATCTTACAATGAAAATATTTAAATTATATAATTCTTTTCACTCTTATGATTTTGTTAAACCAGACCTGGGCTACCTACTAGGGCTGGGAAAGGAGTTTGAACGATAGTACAAAAAACCAGAAGGGAATTAAAAAACCAGTTTATTCTATAATAATGATGTAAACTAAAAATAAAAACAGTTTGTGATCTAAAAATACAAACATGACATCCTTTAGCACACAAGCTGAATTGCAAACAATTGCAAACAATTCATATACTGTTCTTCAGGATGTTCCTAGTTCTCTGTTCAAGTAGTCAATGAACATTCTTTTTGCACTGTCTGCATCAGAAGGGGGTGGTGGCCCACTTAAACTTGTTTGCCCT
>Ga0214544_1003318_pt1 | contig 33447 bp, 29 predicted proteins | sample CNSS3metaG_FD_160074 | JGI IMG/M metagenome (GOLD analysis project Ga0214544, IMG submission 160074) | Root nodule microbial communities from cowpea collected in UCLA plant growth center, Los Angeles, California, USA - CNSS3 | ecosystem: Host-associated > Plants > Roots > Nodule | place: USA...
TCTTTATCGTAATTTTTTTTCTTTTATAAAAATTAATATTGAAGTAGTTAGAACATGGGTACGGGTATGGGTACGAGATTATACCCGTTACCCGGTGGGGATGGGATGGGAAAAAAGTTTGATACCCGTTGGGTTTGGGTATGGGGATGGGGATGAATTTTTTATGCGGGGATGGGTATGGGATAGTGAAACCCGTCCTCGCCCCGCCCCGTTGCCATCCCTACTTGGAAAGTTAGATTTTGATTTAGTTATATATCATGTTTTCTGATAATTTTTTTTAAAAAATTTATTAAAAATTAAACACGAAATTAATTATAAAATATAAAATATGAGTATTTGGTATCACTCTGTAACGACGGAGATTCCCTCTAAAGAAGTCTCTCGTACATGAAACAAAATGAGTATACCATTTTCACCATTTTTACTTAAATAACTGAGTTAAAATATATGCAAATTTAATAAAATATTTCTCTCTTTTATGTTAGAAATTATTATATGCTTCACTGCATTTTTAATATATTTTATAGGTTTTAATAAATTTAAGATCTACTATATATGTTTAATTTATATTTGGCGTATCTTGTATTTTTAGGACATAAAACGTTTTGTTCAGTGTTCTTCCAATATTTGAATATATCTTTTTAGTCAAGTAACTTTTTTTTTGTTATAGAAATCAATGTGTTTTCAATACTCTTCAAATGATTATGCTAATGAATATTTAGAATAACAACAATTATGCTTATGAATATTAATAACAAAAATATGGAAAATATTTTTGATTATATCTTTTGAAACTTATCACCGAACAATAATAGAAGAGGTCTCACAATTGCGTATGAAGACAAATTTTAGTGAAGAAGAAACAAAAGCTCTCTGCAATATTTAGGGTTTTCTGATTCTTGCACTCATTCCAACTCGACCATTAAATGAAGCAATTTTTGATTATCGCAAAAGTAAAAACAGTAGGAAGAGACGAGAAACTAAGTGAATGGCTAATGTATCCTTTTAGGTTTAGGTTTCCAATGAATTTTTGTTTTTTATGAAAAAAGTTTTTCTTTGCCTCTACTATGAACCAATGAGCTGAATTACGATAGAAACTAAGTTTAGATTTTCAATGATTTTTTTTTCTTTGCCTATTTTCTCAACCAATGAGTTCTAGTGGGACCATAGGAATCCATATTTATGCAGAATGACGCAGCAGGTTTTAGGTTTTCAATGAATCTTGTTTTCGTTGAAAATCATTTTTCTTTGCCTCTTTTCTCAACCAATCACCTCAATTGGGGACAGTAGGCTCAAAGCAATTTCAGATTCAGACGACATGTAATGATAGTAAATGTGTTTTTTATGCACATAAGAAATCACATGTACAAAGATTTTGAAATTATTAGCGATGTTATGTTTTCTTAAAGTATATACGGAAAGTTATTTATAAGACATGTATAGTTTAATAGCTCAATTCATTAAACAGATATTGTCGTATTTAAAACTTATAACTTTGATACGGTTTAGAATTAAAGGGAAATTATCTTTAATATCGACTACTAAATAATATAAGTATCAGAACACCAATTAATTTAACTTTTCGTATCTAATATCTTTTTTGTATTTAAAGTTTTAAACAATAAAAAATTAATTATATTTATGTTAGTTTGATTATATCTCTTAGAAACTTATGACCAAAACTTATCACCAAACAATAACAGAAGTCTGTTACAATTTTTTATGAAAGCACAAAAGAAGAAACAAAATCTAGGGTTTTCTTATTGAACGGACATATTGAAATTGTTTTCTTATAGAAAGTATTCTTGATTCTTGCAAATATTTAAAAGAGGAGGAAGATGAATAATGTTAGGCGAATGACTATGTAACCTTCAATCTATTTTACAACAATCATGCATCTATATGATAAAAAATATTTTTCACTTATTGTTATGAGTCCAGTGTATAAGTTTAAATTTTGAAAATTAATTACTTACCGGTCTATTATTTGAAAATTAAAGTTATATTTTTTCGTTTTAATTTATAACAAAAGACATTTTGATATATGATTGTAAAATATATTTTTCTTTTTCTGTTTCACATTAGTTACATCCACCACTACTTTCTCTACTCAAATAATAGATAATAAAATGATGATGGTTGTCTTTCTCAGGTATAATATTTAAAGGAAATTGTAATTTATTAATGATAATAATAATAATAATAACAATAATAATAATAATAATAATAATAATAATATTATTATTATTATTATTATTATTATTATTATTGAAAGGTCTATTAGCTTAATCTAATATTTACCTGTTTGTAACTTGTGATAATAATTTAGAATGAGAGTACATTTGAGATTGTAACAACAATTTATAAAATAATGCTGTCAATTTCTTTATAAATAATATTGGTTTGGTATTAAGAAGAAATGTTTGTATTAATATAAATTTTTGAAATAAATTATAAATATATTTGTAAATTACTTTTAATCCACTATTTTGCAATAAATTACAATATAACACTTTAATTTTATTTTATTTCAATAATATAATTAATTTCGTAATATTCCATATAGTAGTAAAATACATATAATAAAGAGATGTGATAGTTAAGAGACAAATGTAGATAACTCTCCGTATATATAATATATTTGTACAATTATCCAAAAGGAAAATAATCATATTATCCCAAAATTAAACATGACAATAGGAAATGGTATCCTATGAACTCAAACTCAGGTTTCTCCTCATCCAGATATGCGTCAACTTCTGCATTATCTTGTGCTCATTCCAAAAAAGTGATAATTGCAAAACAAAGAGAGACTAAAAATGTTTCTTAGTCTCAACAAGAAATCATTTAATTACTAACAAAATTTACTGATGAGAATAAATTGATCGTAAAACATTTACTGATAAAAATAAACTCATTAGTAAAACAACATTACCAACAAATTTTATTGTTGGAAATAATTATGGTGGTAAATTTGAATTTGAATTATCAACGAAAATATTTGTTGATAAATATTTGTCTGTAAAATCCTTAGGTAAGCTAGAATTGTTATTATCAACTGCTTTTTTTCGTCGGCAAAATGTATTGATAAAATGATGTCACATTTATGTTTTTGAGTTTTGACCATTTCGTGGTAATATTTGTCAACAAATGTACTAGTAGTTGAATTTGTTAAACACTACAAAAAATATGTTTATTATTTACGCCAAAATTTCGTAGGTAATATGTAAATTTCGTAGGTAACTCGATATTATCTATGAATTACCTACGAATTAAAGTTCGTAGGTAAACTGCTGCTAGGTAATTTTATCTACGAAAAATATGTTCGTAGATAAATTACCTACGAAAGTTATCTACGCAATCCTGGTGTGGGAATTACATACGAAATCCGGGCATGGAAAAAATATTCGAGTTATCTACGAAATATTTCGTAGGTAAATGACCTACGAACTTACCTATCAGATTTGTCGTAGATAACTTATCTATGAAAGTTTTCGTAGGTAACACTACGAAAAGCTATGTATGTAAATGACCTACGAAATATTTCGTAGGTAACATACGAAATATTTCGTAGGTAATTTACATACACAAATTTTCGTAGATAATTGCAAAACAGATAATAAAATTGAATTTTGTAACAACCCATACAATTTTCCCTAGAACATATATACCTTGTATTTTAAAATGTATACACAACAAAAAACACCTTCTTCAAATATAACAATAATTTTATAGAGGTTCCAATAATATCCATATCATCACATCAAAACAAGTCAAGCAATATCCATCATCACATCAAAACAAGATTAAGATATAATTACAAAGTAAAATAGGAAATGAAATTCAACATATTTTGAAGTACTGAGATATTAAAACTAACTAATAGCCCTAGGTCAAGTCTTGCAATTAAATAACTAACTAATAATCTGCATAATGAGATGAGTTTTGTCCATGATGTTGTGCACCCTCCTAAGCATCATCTTGGTTTTGGTCCCCATTTTGTGGTTGTTCAACGTCTTGAAAAATGGTTTGTGCGGTAGGAGGAAGAAGAGGGAGAACAACAGAAAGTAGGGATTCCAATTTTCTATGAAGTCGTTGATTCTCCTCCATAGATTAACGAAACTCCTCCCTAGATTGGCAAATCTCTTCTTCCAACCTTTGAATATTTTGTGAATCCACAATTGTAGTAGAGGTAGATGCTTGTTGTGTGAAGGCTTCCCCACAAATATTTCCTTCATTTAGTTTTCCAACCCCATATACTTGTCCCTTAGGATATTTGCCACCACCACCAGCAACCAACTGACTTTTTTTCCTTAACTTGTCTTCCTCAATAGGGTCCAATAGGGATACTTCTTCTCCTCCACCACAAGAAGCAGCCTCAGATCTTGCTTGGGAAAATATAGTCTGAAATTCCTCTTGTTATTCAAAAATAGACATTTTATATAATTCCAATTTCTATTCATCGGGGTTATATCTTAAAGCATTTTTGTTATAAAATCTACACATTGGTCAAGTACATTCCAATTTGACTTGCATGCTAAAAGTATAACACAAATTGATAATTTAGACTTTGATGATCCTTCAAATAATTGTTCATTTGACTCAACTAATAGATTATAAAATCGCTGAATTGCTTCATTTGGAGGCTTTTCTAAGTTCGTTTCTGGTATTTCAAATGACCGATGTTGTCTAAGAGCACCACACAACATGTCATGCATCGAGTTAATTGTTTCACCTTCAGTCACATCTATACCACTTCCTAAACCATCATGAACATTATGGGAATTATACTCTACGGATTCCCCGTGATCAATCCAAATAAAGTAGTTAGGCATAAAACCATGCTTGTAGAGGTGGACCTTGACTGTTTGAACATCATAAATCCTTGTACACTCACATTTATTGCATGTACATTTAAGCTGCCTTTCATTAATATAACTTTCTTGTTGATAGGCTATTTCGACAAACTCTTCAACCCCAGCTATGAAAGTAGGTTTCAAACCTCTTCTACCTTTATACATCCTATCATACATCCAACCACGACTTGAAGGAAATGAAGTCATGATCTGTGTATTTTAAAAAGATAAATATATATTAGAATATCTTTATGCTATCATGAATAAAGGGAAGGAAAAACTCTAGTTCTGATTTACACAAGAACTAATGATACTTATGCACATGTATATATTTTTTCAGTATAATAGGACTAGTGTAACTTACAAAAATGATAAATACAACAAGAGACAAATCATTGACCCTATTGATCAATTAACACAGGTATACATAATAGTAAGTATCAAATTACTAGCAACTAATAAATACGATGATACATCAATATAACATCAAATTATAAAGTGTATGTTGTAAAATCATATATGAAGAAAAGCAATGGGTTCTCAATATTAAAATAACAACAGTGATGAATACACCAAAAGTAACTTAGTAACAGTAAATAAAATACTATGAAACTTAGTAAGAGTAAATAAAATACATGAAACTTGGTAACAATAAATAAAATACATGAAACCTAGAACTTGAAAAAGATTCTAGCAAAGCATAATTAACTTCATCCTACAAGATCCACCCAAGATGAATTAGGAAAGCAAAACAATGTTTGGTGGATGAATTATGAAGAGGCATTCATACCAATGCCATATCGAAAATAAGTTTATTATTGTTTAGATTTCTTACATATATAATTTATTATTGTATTTATTTCTTAAATAAATAATATATAATACGTGGTAAGTTTTGGTATCATAATTTTAAATAGTAACAAATGGATGCACCCAAAAATAAGAGATATCATTCAAAAAGTCATCAATCTAGTTCCTTAAAGAAGTTTTATGAGGAGAGTGTGACTTCAGGACCAGAACTTTAACCTTCTCACCAACAACAAAGCCAAGCAAGAATCTCAGATGGTGCAACTCTGTCCACAAAAAGAAAAGGGATAGATATGTGCATGAGTATAAAAATTGTGATTTAAGACAGATTGACACACCTTAAACTTATTAAAATCATGTGCTAACTAAGATAATACAAATTTCAATGTAAAATGCATTAATGCATATAAATGAAATTTAGTCATGTGTACTTCTAGGTTAAAGGGTCTAGACATGTTTCTTTTAGCATGAGCATGGGAAAGAAAGGCCTAAACATGATCCAATATGATGGAATCACAAAATCACCTATCAAACCAAGCTTGACAACACTTTTAGTCAAAAAAGTGTTTCATAACACATGAAAATTGGTGCAAATTTTGTGTTCTGTTTGTGTGCTATGAATGAGATAGTGTGTTTATAGTTTGAACATGTATAATATGATGCAAACTAATTCATAAAACACAATATTGCCTAAGATATGCATGAATTCAGAAACTACAAATTTGAACCTAGATGAATGCAAACTATCTACTACAAATGGATGAAATTATGCATGTCAATATGAATTGAGTTTCTTGAACTGTGAATGGTGTGAAAAAGTTCTAATACACTAAAATATGCAGAAATAAAGATCACAATTGTCCAGTAGCTACAAACTCACAAAAACACTATCCAAACCACAATTTTCAAAAGAAAAAACCATGCTAATTATGCCTATTTTTGTGCTACCGTGGCTGGAAACATATAGCAGTGTATAAAAGCATGGACCTATCATCTAAACATGTTTAATATGATGAAAATGAACTGCTAAAATAGAAAATTTATCACAAGGATGAATGCAGAATGAAATTCCCTATTTTGGGTAGACTAGAAATCCTATAATGAACTCAATGGGTCAAAATCTATAAAAGGCATGGAATGGGATAATTGATGGCTCAAACATGATCCTATACACTAAACAAACATGCTTAAATATAACGAAACATACAGAATTGAGTAAAATACAAAAAGAGTTCAATTCTTAAGTTATAACCTATTTTAGATTAGCCTAGCATGTGGTTTAGGTCTTAGATAGTCAAAGGTATAGTTTTATGCAATGTGAATGAGCTAAACATGTTTTGATATGTAGAAATTCGTAAAATGACTGATCAAAATGAAGCAAATACTCCAAATGCTCAAAATTGATGTTTCAAACTAAAGTAGACAACAAATGCATCCAAACTAGTTTTGACAACATTTTAAAATGTTTCATGCAGATTTTTGGGACTAGATGCAATGAAAAAGGTCTAGACATGTTTCTTTATGCATGAGCATGGGAATGAAATGCGTAAACATGATCAAATATGATGGATCACAAAATCACCTATCAAACCAAGCTTGACATCTTTTTTAATCAAAAAAAGTGTTTCACAACACATGAAAATTGGTGCAGATTTTGTGTTCTGTTTGTGTGTTATGTACGAGATATTGTGTTTATAGTTTGAGCATGTGTAATATGATGCAAACGAACTCTTAAAACACAAAATTTCCTAAGATATGCATGAATTCAGAAACTGCAAATTTGAACCTAGATGAATGCAAACTATCTACTACAAATGGATGAAATTATGCATGTCAATATGAATTATGCCATTCTTGAATTGGGAATGGTGTGAAAAAGTTCTAATACTCTAAAATATGCAGAAATAAAGGTCACAATTGTCCAATAGCTACAAACTCAAAAAAACACTATCCAAACCACAATTTTCAAAAGAGAAAACCATGCTAATTATGCCTATTTTTGTGCAATCATCGCTGGAAACGTGTTGCAGTGCATAAAAGCATTGACCTATCATCTAAACATGTTTAATATGATGTAAATGAACTTCTAAAATAGAAAAATTTATCAAAAGGATGAATGCATAATGAAATTCCCTATTTTGGCTAGACTAGAAAACCTATAATGTACTCAATGTGTCAAAATCTATAAAATGCATGGATTTGGATAATTGATTGCTCAAACATGATCCTATACACTAAACAAACATGCTTAAATACAAAGACACATATAGAAGTGACTGAAATACATAAGGAGTTCAATTCTTAAGTTATAACCTATTTTAGACTAGCATAGCTTATGGTTTAGGTCTTAGATGGTCAAAGGTATAGTTTTATGCAATTTGAATGAGCTAAACATGTTTTGATATGTAGAAAGTCGTAAAATGATTGTTCAAACTTAACCACATACTCCAAATGCTCAAAATTCATGTTTCAAACTAAACTAGACAACAAATGCATCAAAACTAGTTTTGACAGCATTTTAGAATATGTGTTTCATGCAGATTTTTGGGACTGGATGCAATGAAAAGGGCCTTGACATGTTTCTTTATGCATTAGCATGGGAATGAAATTTCTAAAAATGATCAAATACGCTGGAATCACAAAATAACCTATCAAACCAAGCTTGACATCAATGCTAAAAAGGTTAATGCAGGTTTTGGTGCACCATCGCATCAAATTGTGGTAACATCAATCTCCTTCCATGATAAAAAATACCACACGAAGAAAGGAGATATAGATGCCAAAAAGGATCAAGCATTGACCTACACGATGAGTTTAAATCATTGCACTGCCTAATCATCTTTTTCTCGCTAAGTTAAGATAAATTAAGTATAACATCAGATTTCATACCCTCCATATATGGCTAGCTATAACTTCTTGCTTGAAATTCATATATGATTATGGTAAGAGTGGTTAAACATCAATACATACTCTTTCCTAGACAAACCAAATCCAGCTATACATTTTGATTGCTCTTTATAAGTTTGACTTCCCAAAATCTCTAACAAGTTCATAAAAAATGGTGTGGCATGAAAAGGTGGAGGATTCAAGAAAACTATCATATCTAAACAACTCATTTATATTGTATTTAATATTTAAAGCTCTCATTTATGACAATTATTTATGACTCAATACTTCTCTTACACCAACCAGTTTTTCTTAATTTCTAAATAAACACTCTATGCTCTACCTCCCATATTCTAAGTCTTGTGATACGAAAAGTAATCAAAATGACAGAATGTTCTACTCTAACATGAACACTTTCACAATGTTCTACTCTAACAACCTGGGAAACGAAAATATGAGGTGCTAGAATGCAGTGAAATGGAGCAGTAGAGCCAAAGGAAAAAGTAGAGTAAAAAAACTAAAAAAACCAACACAAAATCGATTGAAACAATGGTTCACTAACATCAATCCCAAAATGTTAAACACTAAACCCATGACTTACGATTTTTTTTCCAATTCTTCGAGGGTTTCTGATTCCTTCCCGTGCGCAAATTGTTGGATGGTGAAAGGGGTTTTTTGATCATCTTGGTGTGGCAGGAGCTAGACCGCGAACGCGCAAATTTGTTGCTACTACATTGCTTGGTATGAAGGCGAAAGCTGCTACATTGTGTGTTGCTACTCCATTGTTGTGCTAGAGTCTAGTATGTGTGGACGTTTGGAGTGAGCACCGGAGTCGAGTTTGTGTGGAGTGAGCGTTGGAGACGAGGTTTCGAGAGAGGGTTATGGTCTGTAGGTGTTTGTAACTTAGATTTTTTTTCCTCAAACCTATAATATTACATAATATGTGTGTGCAGCTTACAAAAAGTAAATTTTTAATAAAAAATAATTTAATTTTTACATACGAAATACTTTCGTAGGTAAGTTTCTTTTAAATAATTTTTATATTTATTTTTTTATGATATTAGTTATCTACACTGAGTTTTGTAGGTAACGCTTCGTAGAAAAGATTCCCACCAAATTCAGTCATGCTTCTTACGAAAGTTTCGTATGTAATGTAATGATTTGTTACCTACGAACAATTACGTTATCTATGATCATATTTCGTAGATAAAAAAAATTTATCTACGAAAAAAATTTCGTAGATTATTTTTCCTAGATAATACCCGATTTTGTTGTAGTGAAAGTCTGCTAGTAAATTCCGTTGATAAAATTTATTACAAAGAGTATTTGTCGTTAAATTTGTCCAAAAGTTAGGAACCAAATTTTTCGTCCATTTTGACAAAATATGTTTATAAATTAATTAGAGGCGTGTGAGAAAAAGAAGGGCGTGTGAGGAAAATAAGAGGTGGAGGATGAAAAGGAGGAAGAAAGATGGCAGAGGCGATGTAGCGACAAAGCGGTGGCAGTGGTGCATGGTGACGACAGTGCAACGGTGAAAATGGTGCGGTGCTACCAGTAGAACGACAATAATGATGGAGGTGGTGGTGGAGAATCAAATCATGATATTTATCGATGGATTTACCGACATAATAAGGTTGCTAGTAATTAGCAATAAATATTTACCGACATATATTAATCGATAGATTTTTTCATTTACAATTACAGACAAAATTTTGGTCATCAATAATAATTACCGATAGGTTTTTTGATCCATCAGTAAAATTTATTGAAGAGCATTTTACCAATGAATTTTTAGACGTGGGTGAGCCGTCAATAATTTTGATTTATCGAGAGATTTTAGGTACCAATTATATCCAGTTAAGAACGAAAATTTACTCACAAACATTTTAAAATGATATTTAATACATTTAATGTTTGAAATCACTTAAGTTAGACAGATAACGATGTGTAAAAGAAATTTGAAACTAATTTAATATTGAAGAGATGAATTATATATTAAATGTTTAAAATTAATATTTTTAAGTATATGTCTGGCATATTTCTGCGTGACCAGCATAAGTCCAAAATCCTTTTTCTTCATACATATACCCCTTATGCAGCGTCAGTTTATAAAATACAAAAAACATAATAGCCAATCACCATTCTAACTTTGCCAAAATTATATATCTATATAATATCAAAGTGTAAACAATTTGACCCTTCATGAAAAGGTTGTTCGACCATTAGCAGCATCCCAATTTTAATGGCTCCAGCGTTTCGAGCAGCTCTTTGATTTAGCTACAACAGTCCCTCATTCACACATCCCAATTTTAATGGCTCCAGCGTTCCGAGCAGTTCTTTGATTTAGCTGCAACAGTCCCTCATTCACACTGCTCTACACTCCTCTGATCCAATAAACATATAAGCCACATCTTCATCTCATCCCCATGTGTATTTCGAACAACAATTTGGTATATTCGATATATTCCATTATGAATGTTCTACTACCCATAGTCCATGCAAACATGAAGAACAATAATTCCTTGTTGTTTAACTCTCTACAAAAAGAAAAAGAACACTCCTTTGCATGCTTCATTCCTGTAAAAAACAAAGAATTGCTCTCTTCAACTCCCCTCATCCCAATACATAGCAACAACATCCCCTACTATCTACCCTAATGTATGACTGTACTAGAGAGAATTTCAATGTCACAAAACATTTTACACCTTCTAATGAGCTATATATGTGTTACAAAACATTTGTTTAGCCATCACAAGATATCACCCTCACCTTACCACCACCTAAACATTGTTAAGCTAATTGGCTTATTAGTCCTTTCTCTAACCATATATCTTCCTACTTCCCTTTCGTTATGGTTATATCCTGCACTATTTTGAACTTTTGTATGTATACCCATATTTCTTATTTCTTAGGATTAAAGCCAATTTATTTTCATAAATATTTTAAGCATGTGGCTGGGCTCAAACACCAATCTGAGTATGTAAATGACAATTTTGAATACTTGTTAATTATCTACCCCCATCACTACAAAAAAACATGTAAATACCGATGTTTATTTTTGTAATTTATGTCATTTTTAAATGTCATTATTTACTTGAGTGACGGTTTCCTGAAATATCGTAATTCTTGCCGTCACAAAGTATAATAAGGCGGTTATAGATTAACCGCCACAACAACCGTCATTTTATACAACGTATAAAGTGGCGGTTTAAAGTGGCAAAAAGCGTCAGTTAAAATTGATGTAATACTTTTACTGGATGACAAATATAATGTGAAAAACGACGCTTTAAACTGACACTATTATCATTATATTATGACATTTTTAAATGTCACCAATTTAATTAATTATAGTTAATTCTGAGATTAATTACGTCATTATCAAGTGTATCAAGTGACGTAATTTTAATATTTAATTATTTACTATTTTTTAATATTTCTTATACTTTCATAATTCGATAAAATTATTTTTTCATGATAATTTAAAATATATAAAAAATTATAGCACTATCAAGTAGAAATTGATAAACTAAATTGTTTCATTGTCAATATAACATAACTACACCAAAGTACCAATTCAAGCATTTGAAAAAAAAAGACAACATTAAGAGTACCAAAATATTCAAGCATCTAAGAAAAAAAGACAACATTAAAAGTCCTAAGTCTAAGGTGTTTTGCTTCCATCACTTGATCCTAGTATTTCATGCGGAGATGACACACCACTCCCAATATCTGGTGCCTGCAATGAAGAAATAATATAGTATATATGAGTAAGTGAAATTGAAATAAATGAAATTCAAGGAAAAAGGAATATTTGATTTGGAGAATTTGTTTCCATTTCTTTACATCTAATTACAAAAATGTTACCATTTTGTCCATTTGTTACATATTTTTAAATTATTTTCCATAATTCATATACAAACTCTAGAAAATAATAACATTTTTTGTTACTTATACGAAGAATGTTACTTCAGATAATCATACATCTCTAGCAGTTCTAGAAAATGATATTCACTTAAGAGAAAATAAGTATTCTCGTCCTATAATTTAATTAGAAATCTAGGCCCAAAAAAGAATATCAATAAGATGCAATAAATATTTGGAAAAGTAGAAAATGTTTCCCTCAAAATTGTGTTCCATGAACCAAGAAAATGAATCTGGAAACTCACCACAAGTATACCCCATTTGATCAACATGGGTAGTTGCTAATATATCCATGTTTGAGGACAAAGATAATGTCGTGATAGGTAAATCAACAGGTATTGCATCTAACTATCTTGCTAAGATTACATCCCAAATTCTAAGAGTTCCATCCATACTAGATGACAGAAGCCACTTCCCGTCCTCACGGAAGCACAAATTTGTTATTCGATCCGTGTGACCTTCGAATTTACGCACAAGTCTAAGAGCCACCACATCAAACAATCAAATTGTTAAATCATCTGCTACTGTAGCCAGGAGACATAAAAATCAATAAAACTCTATAATCACTTCATGACCCTATACAGTAGGAATTTCTTTTCCCACACATTTTACATTTTATTTTTTAACCAGACATAGGAATTACGAAAAAACAAACATATAAAATATTCTATTTACCATTATAATGATGATACACAATCTTAACAACTGAACAACCAATCTCCCATATGGATTTAAGATCACGTTCTTTGAAATTCCAAACCTGCAATTATATATATATATATATATATATATATATATATATATATATATATATATATATATATATATATTATATGAGAACTTCATGTACAATGTAGCTCTGCTAACCAAAGTGATTATGCTTTCTTTCTATTAACTTTAACAAGTGGAAATTAGAGTATCTTCAAATAGCAAATACAGACCTTTATATCTCCTTTATATCCTGCACTAATCATGAGAGTATTTGTTGAGTCACAAGCAACTCCAACTACTTCACCATCATGAGCACAGCTTCTTGATTCTGAAATGTCAATGTAAGAACCCCTACGAATTCTAGATTAAAGGTTAAACCTTTCAATCCAACCACCTGCTGTCCCTAGAATGGCAAAATTGCCACAAGCACTGATAGCACAAGCCTGTTACCATATGAGAGCAGTAGTCAGCTAGAACCAACCCATTTGTCAACAGACTTTTACACACTTTGTAACATTATTACTCCACACACTTTGTTACTAGAAAAAGGAATTCAAAGCAACAAGTAAGTACTAAAAAATAAGTATAATATTTGTGTATATCTTCTTTGAAAGCAAAGGTTTCCGAGAAACAGAACATATTGAATAAAATGGGATTTCTAACCTTTACAGGTGTTGGATTTTCAAGACATGGATTCAATATGTGCTCACCAAGAACAAAGTTTTGAAGTCTCCAAACATATGCCTTGGCAGTATCCATATGACAAGTAATCACATTGCACCAGTCACGTTCTCTAATTTCAGCTGAAGTTTTCAAAAGAAAAGATGTGATACTTCTAAAAGTAGATTAAATAACAAATTCATCGAATAAAGAAATTTGGAGCTGCAATAATAGATAAGCTACATCTGTATACGTGTCAATCTAATCACAAGATTTTAGGGACTTTTCTTTCACTCAATAATAAATTAGCGACTATATTTGACGATAGGGGCCTATTTGGTGTACAACACAAGACCTTTCATGCGGCTTTTCTTAGTAGAGACATGCAAAAATACACAGCCTTATTCCATTCCGTCAATGTTTTCTCTTTCTCATTGTTATTTTATTTGTAACCTGTTTTTCTTATGGATGATCCTCTATCCTCCAAATTTAGAGTAACTTTCTAATCTTTGTCTCAATGTTTTTATTCTTTTATTCAAAGGAAAAAGTAAACAAACAGTTTGAATTCCAAATTGTGACAATTACTAAATCTTAATTAAATTGACCAGAAGACAACACAAATTATCATTACCACAAACTTCTTTGTAAGCCTATGGCCATATAATCTTCAATCATTTTATCAGTTCAGCAGCACTTTTAGTAAATGAAAAGAATCAATTCATATAAACGACAAATCAATAGATGAAGTTCCATTTATACGTTTGGCCTTCAGGAAAATTACACCTGAATGAAAACGTGCCAGAAAGAACTTACCACAATCAAATGCAATCACAGGCTTCAATTTTCTTTCTTCCTCTTGAGCAACAAATAGACACACAAAATATAAGAGGATAAGTAGATAATTTGAATTAAAGTGTGTAAAACACAAGTTGCAAATTAAGTGTTCACACAAGAAAAATTATTCAGTAACCCATGGATGAATAATATATTTTTAATAATAAAAAAATTCATACACTCATGTTGTGCTGAGTATGTCTGCATGGAGATTATATTCTTTGGCAAATATAAAGGGAACAAGAGCCTCTGTAAGAGAAGCCTACAAAATTAATTACACAATTAATGGTGTCACAAATAGCTATATTGTAGAATTTTCTCATTTAACACTGGACCTGTAAACCTGCCTATCGATTTCGAGCTTCAATGTAGGGGAGACAATGGGTGCGAGTTCCTCGCCCTTCGATGTCGAACTGGCGTTGTCCACTACATGAAGGAATCAAAGAGAAAACCCTAATCGTACAATTGGCCACTCAAATGAAAAATAGGCAAGAGTAAATTCAGAAAGACAACACTAATTTGATGAATGTCATACCAGAAACCGAAAAGGAGTGGTTACATGACCCAATCGAACCTTTCTCCTTCTTGAAGAACCCAATCGAGCAAATGCAGGTGCTAATGTGTATGTGAACGGAGGCAATCGTGGACTGAGGTGCAAATGGAGGTGCAAATGGAGGTACAAACACAGATCGAGAAGGAAGGAGAAAGGAGAAAGAGGTGAAACGAAGAGGTGAAATGAAGGAGAAAGGAGAAAGGAGGAATAGGTGAAACGAAGAGGTGAGTGAACGTTGTGAGAGTGAAGTGATTTGGGGTTTGAGTAATTTGGGTGTTAGTGACTTTTGGGGTTTGAGTAATTTGGGTGTTAGTGACTTTAGAAAGGTAATCTTAGTTAAGAAAATATTAGATTGTTGAGTGGGAAAATGAAATAGAAAAGAGAGCGAACAAAGTTTTACAAATAAAAGGGTACTGAGACAAAAGTGGGATAGGAAATAATTTCATAAAATTATAAAAATAATGTTTTATATAAAGTGGCATTTCAAAATGACACAATTTTAATAATAATATGACAATGTAAAAGATGGTGGTTAGAACCGCCATATTATACATGTACATTATGGTAGTTATCCAATTGACATATTATACTGTGAAAAGCGACAGTTTTAATTAACTGTCGTATTAATAACATCGTTATATACATGATTTTTTGTAGTGCATGTTTTTAGTTGTGCCATTGTAAATACCTCTTTAGCATATACCATTTCATCTCTAAAGATAATATTGTTTCTATGATTCCAAATTACCCAAACTATTGCCATCCACACGCATTTCCAAACACCATTTTGTTTATTGTTCAACTATGTAAGGTAGAATTGTTGGAAATGTATCTTTGCCTTAAAATGTTGAACATTATTAATACCTATCCATTTGTTACATTGATTCCACACAGCCCTTAACACATTACAGGTAAAAAATTAGTGGCTAATGCATTCTTCCTCAACCTCACACAACGAACAACATCTATTATCTATTCTTATCCCTCTATTGATTAGGTTGTCTTTTGTTGGAACCCTATTAAGAATCACTCTCCAAGCAAGTGTTGGGCAAATGGAAGAGCTTTAATTGACCAAAAACAACAGAACATGTCTGAATCATCACCACTAATGTTATCTTGCAATATTTTATAAGCATAATTATCCGAATAATATTTTGAATTTTCGCCTTTCCACTCCCAAATATCTTCTCTCTCCCCATTTAAAGATTTATCTAACAATTGTTCCATCATTAGAGCTAATTGGGGTGTTTCCCAGTCAAATAATTCCATCCTCCATGCCAAATTCCACTCCCAACTTTCATTGTTCCAACAACCTATCTCTCTTATTGTTGCTTCTTTATTAATGGAATTTGCATATAATCTTGGGAATTTTTCTTTTAGTGGCACTTCTCCAATCCATTTGTCATTCCAAAAATTAATCAAATCCCCTTTTCCAAGTTTCCACTCAATAATTTCCTCAAACCAGTTCCCATTTTGGCCTTCACTTGTCACCTTCTTAATATCCCTCCACCACTCTAATTCCAACCTATTACGGACCCTATTGTTTAAATTCGTCCCAGTTTAATATTTAGATTCTAGGATTGCTTTCCACAAGTCCTCCCTTTCTATTCCTAGCCTCCATCTCCATTTCCCAAGTCAAGCAATATTGAACAACTTAAGGTCTTTAATTCCTAGGCCCCCATTCTCTTTTTATTTGCATATATTGTCCCATTTTACCCATGCTATCTTTCTACCTTCACTGCCCCAACCCCATAAAAACTCTTTTTGAATTTTCTTTATCTCAATTTGTACACTTGTTGGCATTTTGAAGAATGACATGTAATATAGGGGCAATGCTGTAATAACATATTTGAACCAGCATACCCTACCAGCAAAAGGACAAGTATTTTCCTTTCCATCTAGCCAATCTTTTCTTTATTTTATCAACTACCTCTCTCCACAATACAAATCTCCTAGAGATGCCACCAATTGGCATACCTAAATAAATGAATGGTAAATGCATAACATCACAACTCAAGATTTCTGAGTATCTTTGTATAATGCCTTCCTCTACTTTTTGCCCTCCTATTTTGCTTTTAATGAAATTAACTTTAAGTCCAACAACTAGCTCAAAGCATCTAAGAATGCATTTTATGCCCAAAATATTTTGTGTGTTTGCTTCACACAAAAATAATGTGTCATCTGCATATTGTAACATGTTAACCTCTATCTCTTTGGTCCATACTTTTATCCTCTTTAATAATTTTTTCTTTACTACTTGCCTAACCATATCAGCCAGACCCTAAACTATTATGTTGTACAAGAATGGGGCTAGAGGGTCACCCTGTCTAAGACCCTTTGTAGGGTTGAACTCATGTGTTGGACTGCCATTGACCAAAACTGAGATTGTGGAAGATTTTAGGGACTCCTTTATCCAATTAATCCGTCTTATGCAAAAGCCTAATCTTTCCATCATGTAAAATAGAAAATCCCACCTGATTGAGTCATATGCTTTCTCATAATCCACCTTAACTACAATACATTTTTTCTTTTTTCTCTTGACCTCATCAATGGTTTCATTAGCAACTACAACACTATCAAGCAACCCTCTCCCCTTTAGAAATGCGGATTGAGTTTGATCGATGACCTTATGTAGAACACTCTTCAACCTTAAGGATAAAGATTTGGATATTATCTTATAGATGCAACCAACTAGAGATATATCCATGTATTGATCTAATCCTTGAGGGTTATTTCATTTAGGTACAAGAGCTATGAAGGAAGCATTACATCCTTTAGGCCACTTACCTATGCTATAAAAGCTATTAATTGCTTGCATTATATCCCCTTTAATAGAACCCCAAAATTTCTTAGTAAAGCTTAAATTAAAGCAGTTTGGACCATGGCTTTTATTACTTTCAGAATCCCACACTGCCTTCCTGATTTCATCTTCTGAAAATAAAGGTGAATGCATACTATGAATAATTTCACTCCATTCATTTTTGTTGCTAATTCTAAAAGTTGCACATGTTTTCTCAAAGTAATTTTAACCCTAAAAGTCCCTCGAGATTGGTGGAGTTAAAGTTGTTTTAGATCGGAAGAGCGTTCTCGATACTTTGTGAGCTTTTTATTCATGGGATGATCGCTTTATTTCATTTCAGATTTAGAAGTTGTTAACTAGTTTTTTGTTTTCTGTATTTTATAGATTTTTTTTCTCATTATCATGCTTATAATTCTTTTACCTAATAAACCCTAAATTCTAAGTTCATGTTATAAATTTAAAATCTTATCTTCAAGAGACAAAATTTTGAATACTTTGACAAATATATTCTTTTAATTCCATTTTTTAATATTTTTAGAAAATCACAAAATTGTAAAAAGAATAAAAATACATATTGATACTCATATCATTTATTCTTTGTTCGCTACTATAAGAGTGAATACTTGTTTTAGATTTAGTATTTAGAAAATAAAATGATTTTGGACTTGCTATGTAGAAATAAAATAGACAAAATTTAGAAATGTACTTAGAAGTTTTCTCAGAACAAATATATTGTGTTAAAAATTATCTTATCACATAGTTGTAATGAGTTGAATAATGCTGAAGACCCAAAAGATATGTGGTGGAGAAGATGATGCCTTTATCCTAGAAATTACAAAATCTCCTCTGTTTTTTTTAATAAAAAGTTTAGTAAATTAGAGAAGAGAACAAAAACATCATGGGAGGACTAGAGCCACAGCCCATGTGATAAAAGAGACATAATATTAGCTAAATCTAAATTCAGCTAACCCTAAACGATTTCTCAAGAAATTTTCCCTTTAAGATGAGGGTAAAAAGGAAAAACCACAAAAAATCATGTTTTGCATGTAATCCAAGATTAGCTAACCTATTCGCACATTTGTTGCCTTCTCTATAGATGTGTGTTACTGTTAGTTGCATGTTCTGTGTCAATGCTATACAAGTTTTCCATCTCTTTATAATATCCCAAGGTGCCATTTCCGGTTTAGCAAAAGCTAGATTCACTAGTGATGAATCACACTCCAACCAAAGGTTAGTCCATCCTCTATCCACTGCAATTTCAATTGCGATGATAGCCCACATCAGTCCAGTTTTAAATGCGACAACCCTTCCAATGAAGGCGCTAAAGCTTCTTAAGTATTTCGCATCACTTCCTCTGAATATTCCTCCACAAGTAGCTGGACTAGATGTTCCCTTTGCAGCACCATCAACATTTCATTTCACCATACTTGTAGTGGGAGGTTTCCAACAAATCCTTGTAATTTGTTGTTACTTTTTACGATGCACATTTACATTGAATATTTTTATGACAATAAAATCTTCTATATTATTGTGCATAGTTCCCCTAGAGATATTGCCTACCATCTTACAATTACTATTTAAAATAGAAAAGGAAGTAGACAGAGTAATTGGGGTGTCATATTTGGCATTGTTTCTCATCTTCCATATTATCCAAAAGATGTTGATGCAGGCCGCAATTCTTATATCTTTGAGCTGAGAGCTACATTGCTTCTCCATGAAATGTAATACATCATTTATGTTATTGCAAATTGTGTTCGTGTTGAACATTTCAGCCAACCATTTCCAACAGACTGATGTGACATTCCAATAGAAGAAAGTATGTTGAAGTGTTTCTTGATCAGCTTTGCATAAACCACATCTAGAGCATAAAGAAATGCCATATTGTTGCAAATTGCTGTCCAATGGGATTTTGTTTTGCAGGATTTTCCATGCCACCAAGCTTTTTGCTGGTGGAACAATTGTAACCCAAATCAATTTCACCAACCTAGGCCCTTGCATAGGTTGCTACAGAAAACCTTTTGTCGCCTTGGTGGAAAAAATTCCATCTGATTCCATCATCAAATTAGGTTCGTCTGGGAAGTCCCCAACATTAAGATTCTTTAGCCAATCATGCAGGAGAGGTAACCATTGCAAAATTGTAGTAGGCAAACACCATCCGCCATTCCAAGCATTAGAAGCCTTTGCTTTTAGATTAAGCATAGGAGGAACCTGTAAACATTCCATTAAGGGTTGAGAACCACACTAAAAATCTTTCTAGAAGCATATAGTTTTTCCATCCCCTAGAACCCATCTTGTATGTGTTAGTATCGCGCAGCGCGCAGCGGAATGTTTAGCGTTTGGACAAAAACCAAGAGGAGGGTGAATTGGGTTTTTAATAAAAATTGTGTTTTTAAAATTTTCCTTTTTAATATCAAAGATTAATTAACATTATTTCCTTTATTTTAGTAAACACAATAAAATAAAAAGAGTAGAGAAGAGAAAATTGCACAAAGTATTTATACTAGTTCGAATCAAAAGACCCTACGTCCAATTGTTAATCTCTAAAAAATGAAACTAACTCAATCACTAAAATAAACCAAACTTACAATCAATGATAAGAAAGATTAGGGTTTAGAAAAAACCTCTCTTGAATCACACAAGAGATGAAGACACCTCCCTTGAAATCCACAAGGGATGAAAACACCTTCCTTGAATCACACAAGGAATGAACACCTCCTTTGAATCACACAAAGGATGTCTGGCTTCTCCTAGCAACAACATCAACACTCAATCATTCAAGATCCCACTTGATGAAAGTTATCGCTCTACCCACACTAGGTTTTTCAAAGCCTTCCCACAGAGAGTTCTCAAGTACTCAGACTTCTCTAACTTTTTGTATTTGATAATGAAAGCCTACCACTTTATTTATAGAAGCCTATTTAGAAATTAGGTTAAGAATATGAAAAGTTAAGTCACAACTGCCATAGATAATCGATTATCATAAGTGATAATCGATTATCATAGAAACTTTTTCTAAAAACATTTTTCTCGCTATGATAATCTATTTTCAGTCAGGATAATCTTATCAGCAGGTGATAATCGATTATCAGTAGTGATAATCGATTATCACCGAGGCTTTTCTCAAAAATCAGTTTTAACTAAGATAATCGATTATCACTAAGAAGAATCGATTATTCCAGTGAGTTTTGCAAATAAATAAAATTTTCTTAGTGCTCTACTACTTGAGTTTTGCCTTTTGACTCTTGACATACTAATTTAACTATTTTAAATAACATACACATATTACAAGACCTAAATAACTCAACCCCTAAGTCTTTAATGTATCTCTTGAATCCAAGCATTCTTTTCAGTCTTCAACATTTTTTTATGCATCATCATCAAGTCTTCCATATTTCTTTATAAGTCACCATCATCATCAAAACTCCTTATTGAAGGAATATGTCCATCTTCTTCCTTTTGTCAACAGTATGTTCTGAGATATTAGTCAAATGAGGTTTCAACCCTAACAAAGTAGAGGATGTTATGTATTTTGCAAGCATAAACCTCTACTATTGAGAAATCTTTCTCTTATAAACTTGGCCCAAACAAATTTTTCAAACTTGAATTCCCATGCCAATTTTAGCAGGGTCGTTTGATTTCTCAAATTTAAATAAATGATTCACATGCCCTTTTCTTGCTTAAGTCTGCATATTTTGTTCCATTTCATTGTCACTAAGCCTCTGTCATTGATGCTTCCAGTCCAAATGAAATTTCTAATCCACCTCTCTATGTCCTTAATGAGGTGTTTAGGCCATTTATAAATTATGAATGAGTAATTCAACAACCCTCCTACGACAGAGTTTACAAGTTGTATTCTCCCCATCATGCTCAACAATTTTCCTTTCTAGTTCTGTAGTTGTGTCTTCACTTTAGTTGTAAGGTGATTGAAGAAGGTTGGTCTAGGAACCCCTTTGAATATAGGAACCCCCAAATAAAGAAGAGGTCTATCCTTTTTGAAACCATGTGATATGTCTCACAAAATTAGAAAAGTGAGTTGTGGCTTTTTCCCCAACATAAAAATTACTTTTGTCCTTATTGACACGTTGCCTGAAGCCAAAGCATATTGGTCCAGAATATTATTTAGGGCAATTAGAGATTTCTTTCGTCCACTACAGAAGGTAAAAATGTCATCACCGTATATGACGTGAGAAGGAACAATCTTCCCATATGAGCTAGTCATATGTTTTACTTGGTTGCTTTGGAAAGCATTTTCCAGAGCTCTGCTAAGACCTTCTTAAGCTAAACAAAATAACAAGGGTGACAGTGGATCACCTTGCCTAACTCCTTTTTAACATTTGAAGTATCCAACAAAATTGCCATTCACCCTAACCGACAAGTTGGCTGATTCCAAAATTGTTCTATCCAACTACAGAATCTTATGTTGAAACCAAATGCCACTAAGCTGGATATGAGGTAATTTCAGTCAATGGTATCAAATGCCTTTTGGATATCCACCTTCAGTGCCACACATCCCCCAAAAGCTTTCCTGTCTAAAAGATTGATGGCTTCTGAGGCAGTGATGATGTAATCTTTAATGTTTGTACCTTTAAGAAACCTCTTTTGATGTTTGGAGATATTCTATCAGCTATCGGTGGCAACATATCAGCTAGAATCTTGGATATGATTTTGAATCTAAAATTGGCCAAAGCTATAGGTCTAAAATAAGAAATTTTGACAACATTTATGGTTTTCAGAATTAGAACAACGACATTGCTATTCATCCCAAGCATGATCCAATTTTGTAGGAAAAATTGTTGTATAACAGTAAAAAAGTTGTTTTCGGTTTTGCCATAATTTGGAAGAACTTCGTGTTTCGATCACCATGCAAAAACCAATTTAGGTTGGCCTTTTCTTTCCAGTCAATTTCCTCCATATGCAACATTTCATTCAGTTTATCTTATAACTTTTGTTCTTGCAACACTAAGTCTTCAGAGTGCCCTTGTTGTAATTTTGTCTGAACTTCATTTAAAGCAAGTTGTAGGCTAGAAATTTGATCCTGTATATTCCCCACCTTATCTATGTTCCATTCCCTCAATGCTGTTTTAAGAAATTTTAATTTCCTCTGTAACACCAACATAGGACATCCTACAATGTGTGTAGCCCAGATTTTTTCCACGAGCGTTTGACAGTCTTCTCTCTCAGCCCACATTTCAAACACCTTTATCCAACCTCATGTCAATTAATTGTCTTCCTTTTCTGCCATTAGTCCAAGTAAACAATTGTCCCCTTGTAGGTATATCCATCATGCCACTATTGTTGCACCAACTGTGAAATTCTTCACATGAGAGCTTATGTGGTCTTATTCCTCCTTTTCTCTCCTCATTTGAAATAATTGCATTGAAGTCTCCAAACACAACCCATGGCCCTGATAACCCTTGTTGAAGGCTACCCAAAGTTGACCACAAGATCCTTCGGTTAGTGTATGAGGTAGCACCATAAACCCCCGCTAAGAAAACTGAGCAGTTCTCCCACTACACCTTTACTGCAATAAATTGAGTATCATAGCCAATAACGTCACATTTAACATTATTTTTTGCAAAAACCCATATAGAGGGTAGCTTGTTCCCACAATCATTGATCGCTTGGACTTACAATCCTAAGTTAGACCAAAATGAATAATTTATTTTTTGCAGCTTGACCATAGGTTCTGTAACAAACAAGAGATCCACGTTGGAGTCTTTGGTGATTTTTTTTAGGTAGTTCCTTGTGCTTGAATTACCTATGCTATTGGCATTCCAATACATTAATTTAAAAACCATTATTGCTTTTTACTACCTACCTTCTCAAAGGCTTTTTGTTCTTTGGAGGTCTTCCTTTTTTCTTGGTGACAAGTTGAAATGTGACTTCATCTTCCCCTTCCGATATGGAGTCATCTTCCACCTCTACTCTATCACCCCAAAACTTTGAGATGAGTATTCCATCTTTCTGCATAACTATCGATGTTTGTTTTTGTTGTACATGATCTCCTTCCCCACAAAAATCTTCTATTTGTGTTTCCCTCAGAAATTGAACTTCAGTTGTTTGTTTTTCCTATGGAGTTGTTATTTGTTGTTGGATTGTTTTTTCCTTATCTTCTAATAAAGCAGAATTTGGATGGGGTACACCTTCATTAGGGTGATGAATCACAATATTTATCTTTAATTCCCTGTTGGAGTTAATCTTTGTTTGTGAATTAATGTGTTGGCTATTGTAATCAATTTCTTGGGTTTGGGCTTGTATTTCTTTTTCTCTGGTTACCTCTTTGGTATTCTCTAATCCATGCGGTTGTGAATTTTCTTTATCCTTGTCCATGAGAGTGCTACTATCATGAATTTGTTGTTTTGATGCATCCTCAATTTTTGTTGTATGTTCATGCTTACTATCTTTTTCCCCTTCATTGTTGACCCCCTTAAACAAACTCTTTTTTTTTTGAAGTGTTCCCCAACGGTTTCTTTTGACCTTTTTCCCCTATGATATTATGTTCACACACTGACAGCGAATGACCAATTTAAATGAAATATATGTGCTGTTTTGTGAGATTTAACAGATTGAAACAATTTAGAACATAAATTATGCAGATTTTGACATTTTAAGTGAAATCTATGTGTTAAATTTGCCAATTTAGCTAACTGAAATTCTAGCAGTTTTCAAATTATGCATATTTTTATCATTTTAAATACAACACACACATGATCTAATAAGATTAACAAGCCAAATAGATATCAACATATATTCTGTATGTCAAGAATACCTAATTCAATTATAAGCTTATTAAATCTATCACGTGCAAGTGGTTTAGTGAATAAATCCGCCAATTGATTTTCAGTTTTCACAAACATGATTTCAATATCACCTTTTTGAATATGATCTCTTATGAAATGATGCCTAATTTCAATGTGTTTAGTTTTAGAATGCTGGATTGGATTCTTAGTTAGGTTGATTGCATTTGTATTATCACAATAAAGAGGTACCTTCTCTAGCTTTACACCATAATCCATAAGTTGATGCTTCAACCATATGCTTTGAGCACATGCATGTCTAGTTGCTATGTACTTAGCCTCAGCTGTAGAGAGTGCTACACATGCTTGCTTCTTGCTATTCCATGAAATTAGGCTTGATCCAAGTAGATGGCATGTACCACTTGTGTTTTTCCTATCCAATTTGCACCCTGCATAGTCAGAATCTAAAATACCACTAAGAACAATGTTAGATTCCTTAGGATACCATAATCCAACATTAGTTGTTCCTTTCAGATACTTGAGAATCCTTTTTGCAGCTTTGAAATGCAATTCCTTTGGATTGGATGGAAACCTTGCACACAAGAAAACACCAAATTGTATATCTGGCCTACTAGCAGTTAGATATAGCAAGGAACCAATTAACCCTCTATATTTGGTTGAATCAACTTGTTTTCCAACTTCATTTGCATCTATAAGGTAGTTTGTAGCAATTGGAGTGCCAGCCTCTTTGCAATCCTCCATTATAAACTTTTTCAGTAGGTCAAAACAATATTTTGACTGGCTTAAAAATATCTCATGCTTGAGTTACTTCACTTGCAACCCTAGGAAGTAGGTTAACTCACCCATCATAGACATCTCAAATTCTCCCTATATCGCTGCAACAAACTCTTCACACATGGAGTTATTATTTGATCCAAAAATTATATCATCTACATATACTTGAACCACATATACTTGAACCAGTATTACATCACTTGCATGCTTTCTAATGAAAAGTTCTTTATCAACAACACCTCTGTAAGACCCGAGAGATTTAAATAATTAATTAAATAATTATTTAATAAATGCAGGTAGTAGAAGCCATTAAGACATTAAATACGGAATGTTATGTCATGGAATAGTACTAGCTCAAGTAGTTGAGAGTACTTGACTGTGTGAAAGGACTTGGGTTGAAGTCCTATGTATGCCAATTGTGTGTTATATAAATTAGTATTCTTTTTAATATATGTAGATCATGTTGTGAGATATTATAATAATTGAATCATATGAGTTAGCATGAAATATGAATTTGGTTGAATGGTTGATCATTGATTTGGCATTGACATGGTTGTGAGTTCAAGCCTTGGAGAACCCAAATTAAACTTTATTTTTATTGTTTTTAGTTTTGGCTTGAAGTTGAAAGGTTAAAGGAAACCCTAGCAAAACTAGCAGCCAAGGGTGGCTGGAAAACAATCCATTAAGAGTGCTTGAATGATAATTAACACCATTAATAGGACATTTTCGTTTTAGCACTTGAATCCACCATTAAAACACTATTAAAAAGCAAATTGAGGGAAAGAAGAAAGGTTTCTGCAGCTGTCATTGTGGGATAGGTAGATAAGTGCAAAAATCAGTGAGTATTGAGAGTCTGAGTGGACGTTTGAGGCTAAATTGAGAGAAGTCCAAGAAGGCTAGTGGTGAAGCAAGGGAGAACCAAGGGATACTCAAAGCTTTACGCAAAGGAAATCAGGTTAGGCGAGTTAATTTTGTGTGTTGTATGTCATTTATATGTTTCCGTGCTATTCTGGATGATATGGGTTGTTTAATTTGGAGTTTCATTGAATTTTGTCGCATTTCTGGAAATTCCAAAAACCTCCTGGCGGTGTTGAAGGCCTACCAGGTGACTCATGCCTCCAGAACCATTTTCTAGGTTTTCTGCTATGCACCACCTGGCGGCTATGTGCTGTCCGCCAGGCGACACAAACTGGCTGGCCCAATTCTCTTGGATTTTTGGTATTTTTGTGATGTGGGGATGTTTGGAGTGATTCTTATGATATGAGAATAATTGATATGATGAATTGTTATCTGTAAATGCTTGATTTGTGGAACATTGCATGAACCTTCACTTGAATTGGGGATTTAGGGTTCGTGTAGGATTAGGATTGAGAAACATGGATGATCTTTGTGATTGGTGCAATGTTGGTGTGGAATCAACGTTAACATGATTAGATTATGAAAACTGGATATTGTGTGCACATGAAAGCCTGTCAGTCTGAATGTGGACTGAGATTGTGGTGTCTATGAATCCTGTGGGATGCGAGAAAAAGTGGCAGAACCCAAAATGGGCACGAACCGCCTGGCGACACATCAGGGCAGAGGGTGTCTTGAGATGATTTCTGCGAGTTATGTTCTTTAGGGTTCGCCGGTGAATTTTTCTATGCAAATTAGGTTAGTGGGCAGGGTTTCCTCATTTGAATTGGGTGAGGGTGAACATTTTAATGTGTGTAAGGGAGAGTTGATGGGAATCAAAGGCAAAAAATATATTATAACTGTGAAATGGGGTAATGGCATGGGTGGGAGTGGGTGCACATTGTATTGCAAATCAGTATCAGATTATGATGTCACATAAAGAGTAGGGAAGGAACTTTACTTAAAGAATAACTAAGGAATAGGTAAGAATAGATAATAAATGAGATAAGATGCAGGTAAATTAGAGATTTTGCTTGGACGACCATGGTGATATTTTTTTTATTTTGGGATATTTGTGTAACTTACGATAGTAGTGTTGTGTTTAGTGGATAGTGGCATGTTTCAATTAACAAATCTAGGAGTGTATGTTATGCATAGTAATGATTGATTTAGTGACATGATTAATTGTGTGTCTGGTAATCTAGATATGAAATTGTGCCTAGAGTACCATATTTGTATTACAATTGTTGGTGTGTTATATGATTGGTGTCTTTGGAATCTGTTTAAGTGCCAAAAACCAGTAGCAGTTGCGCTACTGGTATGGTGCCTGGCGGCAGGTAGCGAGCCGCTAGGCGGTAAGGTCTTGAAACAGTGGCAGAAGCCACTAGCTAGGAATGGCACCTGGCGGCAGGTTTGGGTTCGCCAGGCGGTGATGGAACAGCGCAATTCTTGTTTGGTGCTTGGAGCCTAGCGGTGAGTGTTGACTGCATAAGTCCAAAAGTACTTAGGTAGTGAATTTTCATTTAACATAGTTCTAGCTAGTTACTCAAGTGACCTATTTTTCCTTTCAACAACACCATTTTGTTGTGGGGTTCTTGGTGTAGAAAAAATATGCTTAAAGCCATGATTTTCACATTATCTTGGAATTTTGAAATTTCCCTCCATGGTCACTTCGAATAGACACTATCTTGGAACTCTTTTCATTTTCTAGCATCTTGGCAAGTCTTTTAAAAGCATGAAAAGTGTCATTTTTGGCAGCTAAGAACAAAGTCCATGTGTACCTAGAGAAATCATCAACTATGACTAATGCATAAAGATTGCCACCAAGGCTCATGGTTCGAGATGGACCAAATGGATCCATGTGAAGCATCTCTAAAGGTTTTTCAGTTGAAACAACATTTTTGGGTTTAAAAAAGACCTTGGTCTGTTTTCCTTTTTGACATGCTTCACACACTCTATCCTTCTCAAACTTGAGTTTTGGTAGTCCTTCAACCAGCTATTTTCTATTTAGCCGATTAAAATGATGCATGTGTATGTGACAAAGTCTCTTATGCCATAACCAAGTGTCATCCTCTTTTGTAAGCAAACAATGGATGTTAAATGATGCATGATGTTGATATAGTAGATATATATTGTTGACTCTTTTTCCTATCAAAACAATACTACCATATGCATCATATATAAAGCAATTATTTGGTTCAAACATCACTTTAAAGTCTTTGTCACATAATTGACTTATACTTATCAACTTATGTTTCAGCCCTTCTACCAGCAGCACATTCTTAATGTTGAAAGAGGATCCATTACCCATGACTCCATTTCCAAGGATTCTTTCTTTATTGTTATCTCCATAGGTTACAAATCCTTCCTCTTCAGTTCTAACTTTGCAAATTTGGTCTTATCTCCTGTCATATGCCTTGAGCAGTCACTATTTAGGTACCATAGATCCTTCTTTTCCTGTTTTATGACCTGCAAAACAATATAGTATTACATGGTACCCTTTGATAGTTTGGGTCCAACATGGTTATGCCTTTCTAGATCCTTTTGGGATCCATTTCATAAATCCCTTAGGTACATCATACTTTCTAGCATAGCAATTCTTAAGAACATGATCCTTTTTCATACAGTAGTTGCGAGAAATCCATTTGTTGGCTCACTCTTGGAAAAGAAACTAGAGAACTTCTTAGCTTTCTTTTCATGGATAGGTGTATAACCAAGTCCAGCCTTTCCAAAAGCACAATTTTGAGAGCCAAGAACAGGTTCCGGGTTTGCTTTTCCTCTTGTGAACTTTACACAAGTTTTCAAAAGATATTTCACTTGATTTTTCAAAGTAGTGCAATTTTCACAAGGTTTTATAGCTAGCTGTTTTTCAGAACAATCGACTGAATTACTGTAAATCATTTCCAAATGTTCGAAATCAGTTTTTAAGTCGACTGTTTCTGATTCTAGTTGGCTAACTCTGTTTTCTAGCCAGCTATTTAACCCTTTTAGTCGATTGTTCATGACAACAATTTTGTTTGCCTCACTATTCAACTCTTCAAAGTCATGCAACAACTAGTAATAGTCATTCAACTCTTCAAAGATGAAATAAAAGCAAAATTAGATTTGCTTGTTAAATAAAAGGTTTTTGGACCTGTAGTCCGCACACTTGAAGGTGTAAAACTCATTGAGTACAAATGGACTTTTGTGCAAAACAATATTATAAAGAATTTATATGAAAATCTCTAAAGGATTTAATTTACCCAACAATGCAAATTCTAAAGTGGATTATTCAATAAAATTGAACAAGTCCCTTTTATGGATTAAAGCAATCAAGATGTATAATTGTCCTTGTAAGTACTTGTTAAAAGAAAGGTACTTATCGTTGTATTTATGTGAAAATATCAAAAAATGAAAATTTGTCATAATTGTTGTTTATGTATATAACATAAACATCGTTGGAACTCCTAATGAGTTCACAAAGGCAATTGATTGCTTAAAAAAAGAATTTGAGATGGAAGATTTTGGAAGTACAAAGTTTTGTTTAAGATTACAAATTGAGTATTTAAATACAAGTGTTTTTGTACATCAAGAGGTTTATATAATGAAGGTGCTTAAAAAGTTCTATATGGACAAACGTTATACATTTTTACACTTCAATTGTGAGGTTGTTAGATGTTGATAAATGTCCTTTTAAACCTAACAATGATGAAGAACTTCTTGGTTAAGAAATACCATATTTTTAATGTTATAAGAGCACTAATGTATTTTGCTTATTATACTTGATTTGATATAGTATTTGTTATAAATTTGTTAAGCAAGATATAATTATTCACCTACAATAAGACATTGAATTAGTGTAAAACATATATTTTCTTACCTTAATGGTACTTTGAATATAGCCTTATTTTAACCAAATGATTCAAAATCAAATGAGTTATGTAGATGCAGGTTATTTATCTGATCCTCACAACAATTGATCACAAACAAGATATTTCTTCACAAGTTTAGGCTCCAAAATCTTAAAGATGAAAGCTTACATGAGGGGGAGAAATAGAAGATGTGATGAATAATATTATATCGAAGAATGAAGTATGATGTACTCTTTTTCCTTAACTAGGTTTTTATCCCAAAGGGTTTTTCCTAGTAAGGTTTTAATGAGGCATGTTCTTTGATCAATGGAAACCTAAGGGAGAGTGTTATGAAATGTATAGATGTCCATTGAGTTGCTAGTAGTTACCTATGATTGATTGCTATTGATGTTATCATTAGTCTTGTAACCATTGAGTTGTATCCCTTAGGTTGCCTTTTATATCTATAAATAGAGACTTCTCCTATTAATAATTACACTCAGAAAATCAATCCCTACTCTCTATTCTCTTTCTCTCCTTTATTTTATAACAAAATGTAATAATAAGAAGTATAATAATAATAAATATAATAATAATATTATTAATTAAAATAGTAATAATAATGATATTAATAATAATAATTTTAAAATACATATACTAAAAAAATAATATACTAATAATAATAAAATAATGATAATAATAATATTAATAATAATAATAATAATACTAATAATAACAATAATAATAATATTATTATTACTAATAATTATAATAATAATATTGTTAATAATAATAACAAATAATAAAAATAAAAATAATATCAATATTAATAATAATATAAAAACTAATAATAATAATAATTATTAACAATAGTAAAACTAATAATAATAGTAATACTATTAATAATAATATTGATAGTATTATTAATTAAAATAATATAATAATAATAGTGTTAATAATAATAATAAATATAATAATAATTACATGGCAATGTTGACCAATAATGAAACTATGACAAGACAATGACATGGCAAGGTTGATTAGTGGTGAAACTATGACGAGGAACAAAGTACAATGACATAGAAAAGAAGTTTTTTTTAAATAATAGTTAAGTTAAATTAGGATTAGGGGTTTTAAACTTTGGGGAAATTGGGATACAATCAGATGAGGTAAAGGAAAGGGGAAATTGCAATATTTAGTGATTCTCATATGGACCATCAGCAGTTTGGAAGTTGGATTCATGATCGTGAGGAAGGTGAGGATGAACAAGTACTGCAAAAACCAAAGATTAAACGCAAACGCAGTCTTCGTGTTCGACCCCGTCATCCCACTGAAAGACTTGAAGAAAAATCTGGTGGTGAAATGGCATCTCACTTGGCAATCCAAGCAGACCACAAATATCAAGCGCAGCTTAGGACTGACCTAGAATCCAAAGCACTTGGAGACTCAAATGCCAACAGGCGTGAACAAAACAGACCATCACTAAAAAATAAACGAACTTTGCCTTCACAGAGAGTAAATTGCCTAGCAAAACGAACATGATGAGAAAATTGCCAAATCTTAATCTTAGCTTGGGCAAGCTTGTCGATACAATCAGGAACCTAGCAAAACAATATAGTTAGGCTTATTATCAGAGTTGTGTTCCACTTGATATATCTTCATATGTTAACTGTTTTTCTAAACTATCCCATTTTGGAGCTTATCCTCTACAGCAGTGGCACCAAGAAGGATTAGATCACTAGAACAAAAATCACTTTAGGCAACAACATAAAATTATGATCTAAATTATAAAAATCATGGTCTAAAGATTATACCACATTTTTTTAGGTGTGGTGTAGGTGAGTGTGGTTATAGGTGAGTGTGGTTATAGGTAATAGACAACGATTTTTAGTACGACAATGTTTTTGAAATCGTTGCTTAAAATCCTTATAATAGACAACAGTTTTTCAGGTTGATTTTAGACCTCAATTATATTTTTAGACCACATTTTTACTGGTTTTGTCCACATAGTTTAAAGCAACAGTTGTATAATCATGGGCTTTCATGATATTTATACAACATTTATAAAAATGTTGTTTATTATATGTTTAGGCCACATTTATTTAGTCGTTATCTAATTTAGTATGGTCTAAACTACAAAATGTTACGGTAGATTCCTCTCAATTGTATCCAATAATTCTTCAATCAGTGTTTCGCGGTCTTTCGAGACTGAATTTTTTATTTCAGACAATTTACCCTCAAACTCCTTATATTCTTCTTCATCAAGTTCGCGATAAGCAAGTATTAGGGTCCTTAGACTTGCATCAGCACGCCTTTCAAACATGACACTGCATCAAAATATGAGTCAAGGCATGTTTCTACAATTTCCATATAAGAATTACCAGATACTGCAATTTCCCCTTCTTCTACCACATCTGATTGTATCCCTAATTTTCCCAAAGTTTAAAACCCTAATCCTAATCTAACTTAACTATTATTTAGAAAAAAAAATTCCTCTTCCACGTCATTGTGCTCTGTTCCTCGTCACAATTCCACCATTGGTCAACCTTACCATGTCACTGTTCAATTGACGCCGTCTAGCCCAACTTAACAAAAAGGGCACATTTGAGACATTTTAATAAAAAAAGGGACCAAATTGAGACTTTTAGAAATAAGGGTACTAAATTGAGATTTTGTTTCCAAAATGAGAAACAAAGACATGATTAAACCAAATATTATTAATTCTAATTATGTTTCAATTGAAATAATATTACTAATAATAATTATAATAATAAAAATAATAATACTAATAAAAATTATTAATAATATTAGTAATATTAATATTGTCAATACTAATAATAGTAATAAAAATTATAAATGTAATAAATAATAATAATAATAATAATAATAATGCTAATAAAATAATAGTATTAGTAATTATAATTTTAATAATAATATAATTATAATAAAAATAATAAATATAATAATAGAAATGTATGCTGAGTAGCATTTTTGAAAATAAAATAAGATAACGAGGGTATTAATTGGGTGGCATTTGCATAAATTAGAGAAAGCATTAGTGTTATTTCGAATAAAACACCAAACGAGACGTGTGAGATGATGAAAAACCCAGGAAAAAGTTATTTAGAAGTTGACACATGACAAATTACATACTTCTTTATAT
>Ga0214544_1003321_pt1 | contig 33421 bp, 23 predicted proteins | sample CNSS3metaG_FD_160074 | JGI IMG/M metagenome (GOLD analysis project Ga0214544, IMG submission 160074) | Root nodule microbial communities from cowpea collected in UCLA plant growth center, Los Angeles, California, USA - CNSS3 | ecosystem: Host-associated > Plants > Roots > Nodule | place: USA...
TTCAAAATGAGAAATCAGGGATACGTAGTTCTTTAAAAGATATTTGGAAAACAATTTGAGAAAATGATTTGATTTTTGTGGAAGTGAACCTGACAAGGACTGGCCTTGCTCCTACGTATCTCACGGTAGAGAATCAAGGATCACGTAGTTCTTAAAAAAGACTTTTTGCTTGAAAATGTTGATATTTTTGTATTTTAAACAAAAATGTATTTTTTTGGTATTTTTTGAATTACTTGAAAATATGTGTCATACGACGCGAGCGATCGGACAAACACTAAAAGAGAAAAAAAAAACTATTTTTGGTATTTTTGAAAATGAGTGTCACATGGTGCAGGCGACCGGACAGACACAATAAAGCAAAAAAAGAACATTTTCCGTTTTTTCTATTTTTCTATTTTTTTTTGTAATTTTTATAATGTAAAACATTTTTGTTTAATCTTTTTTTTGAGAAAAAAAAAATAGATAAATGACAAAAAAGGATAAAAGAAAATTTAATAACAAAAGGACAAAAGTGAAAGAAAGAAAAAAAAAATAATAATAGGGTGCATGAGTAATGTGTGAGGTGCATGAAGTAAACATAAAACACAGGCCCAAAACAAGATAAACATAAACAGGGGTGCAAGGTTATTAATTATGGTGGTGCACGAAGTAAAACATGAAACAAGGGTGACAGGGGTGCGAGGTTAGTAAATATTAGGGGTACTCGCAGACAAAATTAAAACAGGGGTGCGAGATGAAGGAAAAAGGGGGTGCGCATAGTAAAGCATGAAACAAGTGTGGCAGGGGTGCGAGGTTAGTAAATATCAGGGGTACTCGCAGCAAAATTTAAAATAGGGGTGCGAGATAAAGGAAAAAGGGGGTGCGTAGAGTAAAATGTGAAACAAGTGTGGCAGGGGTGCGAGATCAGTAAATATCAGGGGGTACTCGCAGCATAAAATTAAAACAGGGGTGCGAGATAATGGAAAAAGGGGTGCACAGAGTAAAACATGAAACAAGTGTGGAAAGGGGTATGACGTTAGTAAATATCAGGGGGTACTCGCAGCATAAAATTAAAACAGGGGTGCAAGATAAAAGAAAAAGGGGTGCGCAGAGTAAAACAAATCCAATTTTTCAAACCCTAATGAAGTGAGCTCTCCTTCACAAACACAAACAGCTCCTTCCTCATCACCGCAGACCACCACCACGACTCCAACAACAACCGCCGTCACTGCACGTCCCACAACCGGCAAAAGACGCCGCCGCCGCCGGCGGTCACCGTCGAAGGTGTCGCCGGCTAGAACAAGCCTCCCGAATCGTCTCTTTTCTTCCTTCTTCCCCCCGCGCAACCACATGACGACACCACTTCCCTTCACGCGAGACACCAACTCCCCGGTCTGTCAAAGCCGCCGGCGACGACGCTAAACCATACCAGAAGCGACGCCGGCCTCCAAGGTGCTCCAAGGTTCTTGAACCTCTTCCCGCACGAGCCACACCGGGTTTGGAAGCTACGCCTCCAAGCCTTACTGTCGCGCCCCAACTGTGATCGGAGCCGTCATCACTATCCCCTTTCGACTTGTGCTTTACTATTGCGAATTGTGCTGGGTTGTGATGATGAATTTGGAGTGTTGTATTGTCTTGTTTGTGGTGTATGCAAATTCGGGTGGTGTTTGTATTTGTGTAGGTGGAATGGCATTGATGATTCACGGTGGTATTGGGTTGGGGTTATGTGTTGTTGACATTGTGAGGACGACTCTTGCCGATCTCTTCAATCTCTCTTCCCCTTCTCAAAGATGTTACTTCCCCTCTTTTGTAGTAATGTTTCCCTGTGTTTGTTTTTTCAATTTGATTCTCCTTTGTGTGGTTCATCATGAATTCCTGATGCCTATATTTCTTGAGCCATGTGAGAAGTGGAAAGGGGGGTTGCTTCCTGCAACATGGCTACCCTATCTCCTGTCCACCATAGACACCATCTTTCCATTGATCTATGCAATCTTCTCTCTCTTATTATTTTTTTAATCTATTTTATTTTTTCTTAAATAATAAAAAGTAAAAAAGGAATATAAAGAAAATTGTAAATAAAATAAAAATAAAATAAAATAAGATTAAATCGAAGAAAATAATAATAATAATAATAATAATATAAAATAAAATAAAACAAAATAAAATAAAATAAAAATAGAGTAGAATAGAATAATAATAATAAAATAAAATAAAATAAAATAAAATAAAAAATAAAATAAAAAATAGAATAGAATAATAATAATAAAATAAAAGTAAAGTAAAATAAGATGAAAAGCAAAAAAACAAAATAAAAGTAAAATAAGATTATGAGGAAAAAAAGTAAAATACATTATAACCCGGACAAAAATGGGTGTTGACATGTATGATCACTAAGCGATAAATAGTCTTGACCAGGTTTGGGTGCTATAATAGTAGAATTCAGGTGATAAAGTCACAAGATTGGGTTGGTGAGGAAGCAAACTAAAATGTAGAGTGGTAAGATTTGGGAAATGGCTATAGTTGGAATTGTAGTGGGAATGTTGTTGAAGCATGATGGACATGATGTATGGAAGTTGGCAGAGACTTATGCAATAATTGGAGTATATCATATAGTGTATGAGATATAAACTTACTAGTGGTATATTGTGACATGACCATATTAGAATTGTGCTAGTTTCCTTAATTGTAATTGTAGATTATGAATATAAATGGTAGAAAAAGAAAGAGATTGGGTAATAAGGTTAAATCACTTGGGAGTTGATTAGTTAAATTGGTAAAGTTATAGTGGGTTTTAGTATCTATTGTAAGTGTGCCATCAGAGTTGGAGAACCTAAATCAGAAAGCTTTGTTGTATTGATACAGCGCTTGGCGACAGAGTGGATCCGCCAGGCGATAGATATGAAAATAGAGAGCACCTGGATTGCGTGCGCCTGGCGGCATGAGTGGTTTCACCCAGCGATAGCTGCAACGTAGGTGTTTCTGAGGCGCTACGCGCTTAGCGGTACGTGTCCCCTGCCAGGCGGCTAGGAGGCCTGATGCGTCTGGCACCTAGAGTGCTGCGCCAAGAAATACCGTGATACAATTGGGGTTGCTTACTTTGGAGTGCGTGATCTACAAAGTTTAGTGGTGTTTCAAAGGATAGCTTACTGGTGTTCCTTGAGTTGAGCTCGAAATCTATTCCTTGAGTTAAGCTCGTGATAGGGGTTAAACACGTGGCATTCCTCAGTTGAGCTCAGGAGGGCGGATGAACACGAGGAACCTTTGAGTTGACCTCAAGTTTACGAGTGTTGCCGATGTGAGTGTGCTGGTTGTAGCCAGTACAGATGGGTCCAGATAGATTGTCCTCCTCAGTAGTTAGTTGACGAGTTTGGTAGTCTTGGGACGTTATGAACTATGTTCGTATTTGGAAACTCCACCTGGCGTTACGGTGTATGATCCGTAACAATGGTTTCCCGCACGTGCTCTATCGGTTGTGGCTAATAGGTATGGCAGCAAGTCATCTTGAGGTAATCACTAGAAGATGTAGAACACAAATAACATGGTTGTGGCCATGTGATATGAAATCAAATGAGGGAAATTCTTCCGGCGTGATTGTATGATATATAAAAATAAGTGTTTTATATATGTATATTTTTTATATGTTTATTCTGTTAAGCTCACACTATCTGTTTGTAATTAGCAATGATCATGTACACGGTATACGTGACCAAATGATGTTGTTGCAGGTGGTTCTAGTGAGACTTAGCTACGGAGCGGGGATAGCTTGGGAGTTTTATATTACACAACTTTTGGATATTATAATAGAGTTTATAATTATGGTTGTTGGATTATTATTGATATAATAAAAGTTTTAAATTTTTCCGCGTTTTGGGGAATGATGTGATATTAATTGAGACGTATTTATAGTTTTTCTTATTTTATTATTTAAATCCGTAATATCTTGACGGGATGTTACAGAGTGGTCTATGTGTTGTACAAATTTTTATATAGTATTATTATCTAGTTTTCTTTAGACAACGGTTGTGGGTTTTCTCCGATTTTGGAGTTTCCACGTTATATTTGTGTATATCCTTGTGTTTATCTTATTTCTCTATTAATAGGGTGATTCTTGGGGATAAAGACAATATGTTTTTCCTAACATATATTAACCAAACATATGATCAAATCTCAATAGTTTACTTACATGCAATATATCCTTTGATATCATATATCAACATAATATCTGTTACTTGATTAATTTATAATATCTTTTATTACCATATTAATTGTAAGATATCTGGTAAGTTTTATAACTAATTTTTTAAAGGCCTAGAAACTCTATAAATACATCATGCCATTCTTCCAAGGAATGACACACTCTCTTATACTAACTTCTACACTCATATAAATCCAAACTCTTTTACTGACTTGAACGTTAGAGAGTCTGTTGGAAGTGAACCTTCCCATGTGTTCCAACATTCAAGAGCATTCATCGAGAGTCTTCATGCCACTCAAATCCTGACATTTGTCAGAAGGTGGACGTCTTTAGTTCTGGAGAGAACATGTGGTGCCCACCGTGGGGCAGAATAAAGCTTCATCCCGACCTCACTCTTTCATGGTTACCACTAGTAGCTAAGTGTAGCTATCCACCGAGATTTAGTCCAATCCGATAACAACCATCGAACACCAAATCTCTGCATTTATCCAACATAATGAGCAGGTTCGCAAAAAAACATGACAAAAAATTACAAGCCAAGAACATCCAGTACCAAGCGAAACTACAGGTTCTCAACCAGAAGTTGGACAGTTTGGAAAATTGGAAGTATCCTGTTGAGCCTACCCATCCTTACAAGAGAACCCTTTGCATGTGGTCCAAACTTGACACTTATTGGTAAGTGGGGAGTCATGATTGTGCAAGCATCAGAGCATGAACCACTCACTATAACACTAGGGAAGTTGTCGGAATGAAGCTCGACACAATCCTCAAGGACATCGTAGCCTGTCCCCACACCGTGATGATATAGTCAATCACCTCGGCGCGTTTGAAAAAGAGGCCACAACCAATCACCCTAACGTGACTTTAGAAGAGGTCATAATGTGGCACGCTAACCAGTCCCTTCTAGAATAGAAGGTTGGAAAAATACTAGAACTTCAGCGGAGTACCCCAAGTATACACACAACACCTTAACTTTTAGGACATGGCCAGCTACCCATGTCGCCCTAGCGTGAAAGATTTCCATCCATTCACACCAAAGGTAGCGCGATTCATCATTCCAAAGGGGATCACCATCAGCATCCACAAGTATGAGGGCATGACCGACCTAACGACTCATTTAAAAGCCTATCTAACCCAGGTTATTATTCATACTTAAGATAAAATAGTGTTTTGTAGGATGTTCCCTACCACCTTGGATGTTTCGACTTTGGATTGGTACTATGCGTTGTCTCCCTACTTAGTGGACTCCTTCAACACACTAAGCATCATGTTTAAGGCTCGGTTCGTTGACCGAAGGATAGTGACTACCACCTCAACCATTTTGAAGTACGTGGAACAAAGACAAAACAAGACCCTTAAGCACTTTATGGAAAGGTTCATCGCAACAACAACAACTGTGATCCCAGATCTCACACAGTCTATATCATGCATTCTCTGATTTGCAGCCTTATGCTCAGATCTTTCTTGGATTTACTGCTCAAGAAAAAAAAACTTTACCAACATAGACAAATTAAGAGAGCAGGTGACCAAGTATATGGCCATCGAAGATAACAAATTGAAAAGAGTAAAGAAGCCTAACATCCCGATGATGGAAAAAACAAGAAGCCCCAACACTAGTGAGCAAAATACCTCTTGGTATGCCCAATGCACTTCTTTAGACACAAGTAGGGACACCGAACTTGCGAAGCGTGCAACCTAGAACTTATCCAACTTTTGGAACCCCGAACACCTCACCCTAAGGTCGATCCAACAAAAACGTGCTCCTATCACCAAAGCATACGCCACAGTATGGAAGAATATCACTACTTAAAGAACCTCATTGAAGATTTGAAATGTTCCGATGCTCTAGGTTAGAGCACGACAATGGTGGCTGAGGTTGAGGGTGACGAGGCTTTGCTGATCCTCAACAACCTACTTAGCCTTAACAACCTACTCAAGCTCCAATACAACCTCAACAAGTGGTTCAAAGCCAACAACCAATCCAACCATAACACAACCCCACGCAAGCTTGAGGAAGAGTTAAAACCATTATAAAAGGCTTCGTTAGAGGGGGGAAGCTCCCAAGTGTAACACCCCAAATTTTGGGATGTCAAGAAACATTAAAAAATTTTTACGTTTAACGGAAAAGGAATTATCATTGTGATGTACTAATAAAATCTTTTAATTTAATTTAAATTATATAGCTCAACTCGTCACTTTATCAAAATCTTCCAATAATATTTGTGAACAAAAGAAAATTACATATATTTTAATATCTGATTTAAAATAACTAAATAAATTATAAAATCTCCCGAGTTCACCCCAGCCTCTCGTCGATCTACTCCAAGCCAAAAGTATCTGCATTATAATTTGCTCTCGTATAACACACACTTTATATGATCATCGCACATAAAACAAACACACAAACAAATAAATAAGGGTAAGCTAACCATAAACAATGATATTCATAAAAGAAATTCAAATAAAACATGTCCAATAATACTCAACTTTGCATTCAAGTAACACTTAATCAAAATGCAATCAATCATGTGAAACCAATCATAACATCACATTCATCTCAATTCTTCAAATATAATGATTATAATCAAACTTTGGTTTTCCGCAACCTCTCACCCCACAACAACATCTAGTTTCCTATAACAGATGGTTCGATGTGTCCCACTTAATGCAGCCAGACTGTCTCCCTTATTCCTCAAGGAATTATGAGTAAAAATGTCAATGCACCGCACATCGGGCATTATACTCGCAACGAGTCGAAATAAGGTGAAACATCTATCCCCTCCCCACTGCTTCACACAGGCGAGAGGGTACAACACTCGAACCAATCCTCTACCACTGCTTCACACACGTGAAGAGGACTCATTTCCAGTGCTTTACACTGGGGAAAAAGTCTTCACTGGGTTCCTAGGTACGGAGAACCTCACACAACATTTAATTCCATCAAGAGGTTTCAAGCCAAACATAACACTCTCATGCAACACATCTGAGTTACAAATTTCCCACAAAGTACATACTAACACATCATGCATAACAATAATTCCATAACAAAACACACCACCACGCCGGTGCACGAAAGGCAGTCAAGGAACCATGCACACCCTGAAATTACATAACCCACCGTGAACTCACGAATCCTCACCCGCTGCATGTGAATAAATGTCCCGAAATTGCAACAGCCCCTTGGAGAAAAACTTGTTGCAGCGTGAAAGAAAATAAATGAATCTGAGACTTGTTAAAAGAAAAGCAACTCACGGAAACAAAGAATTATAAGCTTTTGAGTGAGTGGGCCCTTTCACGCATCTATCCAAAGATATTCTATAATATTAACACAAGAACTGTATGATAATAGGCTTTTGTGAAAAAAAGTGTGATCCAAATCTTTAAACATTGGCCAACGTAGAAGCAAGGGTCTCATCAAGAAAAATATCATAAACTCTAACCATTTTTTTTAAACCTTTACATATGGGTCTGCGTCCCAAAACCAAACAACAAGCCTAAAGGAAATAAAGAAAAAGAGAGATTATGCCCCTGGTGAAGGAAAGAGAACGAGAATATACTGCATGGCTTTGGAGAACGAGAAAAAAAAAGTAAGCTTATATGAAAAAAAAACAAAAGTTGCATCGTTGATCAAAACCATAAAACACCCTAGCACTTCTATTAGCATGCAAAACTACTTTGCACTTTTAACAAGTAGGGTCCCACATCAATGCCACACATCCCATCAATGAATAAGGGTTTTGACTCATTAAATGTAAGGCCAATTAATTTGTGAAGGAAAAGAGCAGGAATACCATACGAAAATGATATTCGAACATAAAATTCGAACTCAATTTTGACATGGGTGGGTGGCACCCTTTTTTTCTTTTATTTTTACTTTTTTTAAATCAAACAGAACCCATGGTCACGTGCGCGGAAGTTATGTGCTGTAAACAGATGTGGAGAGAGAAAGTAATACAAAATGCAAAATTTGGTAGTTTTGGTGAGAGAGGGAGAGAGAAAGGCGATCAGAAGTGGATGCAAGGTGGAGTTCGCGTGAGATAGAAAGTCGGAGTAGAGGCAGAGGAAGGCGTTGCCGGAGAATAGGTGTCTAAGCACAACTCATCCACGACGTAGTATTCAGGGTTAGTGCTATTTTCAGAAGATGGCCACTAGGGCTTCCACAAATCGAAGACTTCCGGCACACAACAACGAGCATGGTGGGTAGAAACCCTTTTCTGGCCTTAATGTATTTGTTAATCGTTGATTTTTTTAATAACCGCTTATATGGCAGAAACTGTGCGATTTGAATTCGGTTTTACTTATCTGTAGGGTTTCCCAATCATGGAATCATGTATTGAGGTTTTGGTTGAGTAAAGTGAAATTTCCATTTGGGTGTATTGCTGCTTTTGTTTTTATCAGTGTACAAAACAGGGCAGGTTGGGTGTTGAAATAATTGATTGAGGTGGTCAAATAATTGTTCGTTTAATGTATATAATATTTGTGAAATTCGTAACATTATGATTTTTTACAGATATGTATTTTCGTCATTGCTGTAAAGCGAAGTTCATTGGTGCTTTGAACGAAAAGTTAACTGTGGCACAAAAGGAGTATATTGCAAGCACCCCGTTTTGGTGGTTTCCCATGTTAAAGCAATCATTGAAGATAAGTAGAAACGTTTTATCTCAGTTATGTATTAAATGGGTTGAAAGAAGGGGTGGTTTTGATGTTGGTGGTGAAGTGGTGGACTTTAGTTTATTAGACGTTTGTTTAGGGTTAGGATTGAGGGTGGTCGGTGAAAAAATTGATTTAGATGAGGAAGTTGTGGAGAGTGAGACGTGGAATACTTTTGGGCGTCAAAGAGTTGATGTTAAGTTGATATATGATTTTTTGATGAAATTTGATGATGATGTTGGTGATGTTGAATTATTTTGCAAGCTATATGTTGTGTTAGGAATATCAGAGTTCTTGCTTGCAAGTAAAAAGGGTTGTGTTTTCCCCGTTATTTTTAAAGTTGTTGATGACATGGAAAATATTGGAAAATATAATTGGGGTACATTAGTGTATGAGTATTTGGTGTTTAGCTTGTGTAGTGCTTCGTTGGCATTGCAGAACGAACCAAGTCGATTTGAGTTTTATGTGGTTGGATATGCCTATTTGCTTGAGGTAAATTGATTTATGTTTTCTAATGTTGTTTACATATGGTTTTTATTTTCCATAAATTGATTTTATTAATGATTTATGTTTTCAGTTATGGTCATTTGATCATTTGGTTGTTTGTCAGTCAACGTTCAGGTGTAAGATGAACTTGTTCCCACAATTGTTGTATTGGATGAATGTGAGCGTGGGTGACAAGGTCATGAAGACTGCGTTTGATTACGACATGATGTGGACGTGTTTAACTATATTAGTTATGTTTGAAATCTGTAAGTTTTTATTGAAGTCAGACATGTGTTTTCTTGTATAGGCTATTATTGATGTGGCGGTGTCAAAGGAAGAACTTGATCATGCTATTGTAAGAGAAGCATTTGAACATTTTGGCACTGAATACAAAACCCAAGATTTGAAGGACAAGGAAGAGGTAGAGCGTTTGCTAGAAGATCATGAAGCAGAGATAGTTGATTTGGAACAATCTATGTCCGCATTGGATGAGTTGGTTACAAATTGGAAGGATCAACGGTCGAAGGATGAGGTCCGAGATGAAGTTGGTGATAATGTTTTCATTGATCCACGTGCTGATGTAATGAGTGATGAAAAAGATGATGGTGCACAACAAAGCAATATGTATGACCGTATGAAGGCTCGACCTAGGATGCGGTTCAAGAGTGTTGCCACAAAAACACCATATTTTGTTTATGGAAAGAAGAAGTTGAAATCACTACAAATTGGTTGATTTTGTTAATTTGAAAACACCATTGCTATTTTATTTTGAGTTATTTATGAATGTTTGTTATGGATGGATTTTAGAGGACAAAGTCTGTCCATGATTCTGTTATGTGTTTTTGTGTTTGAAAATATATGTTGCAGGTTTTTAGATGTTTTGCATTTATTTTGCGCAGTAGTAATATTTTTTTGTTTGTTGTGGGTGGTAGAACCAAATTATTTAAAACAACACCCCACTTAATTTTCCTTCACTCGCCATTTTGCTGTGAGATAAAAAATATGTAATAGAAGTCCTCACTGAATCTATTGGGGAATTATATTTTGGAGGCCAGGAATTATGAACCATATGAAGTTGACTTTGAGCAGTTTGTGGTTGGCATGAATTTGTCATTGCTTCCGCAGGATGGGACTGTGAACCACAATGTTGAACGTAAGTCCCCAGGAAATTGTTTTGTAGTCCCCAGTTTTGACCCATTTATGAAATTTTGTAATTTCAATTGCATGAAGTTGACTTTGAGCAGTTTGTGGTTGACACGTATTTGTCATTGCTTAAGCAGATTGGGGCTGTTCACCAAAATGTTGAAATTTAAGATGGTTATAAAAACTGGTACCGTGAACCAGAATATATAACAGCACTCCCCAATTGGAGTAGTTGTACTCCCCACTTGATAACGTAATTGATACTTTAAAGAACATTTTATTTCCTACAAAAAATAAAAGTTGTTATTAAAACTGTTTTTCGAATTTTGGATTGGTCATAATAAAATAAAAAATTTAATTGCTTAAAAAATTTAGAAATTTAAGATGGTTATTAAACCTGGTACTGTGAACCAGAATATATAACAACACTCCCTATTTGGGGTACTTTTACTCCCCACTTTGTAACGTAGTTGAAAGTTTAAAGAACATTTATTTCCTTCCAAAAATAAAATTATACTAAAAATGTTATTGTAAATTTGAATTGGTTCTAATTAAAAATAAACTTTAATTGCTTACCAAAATTTAGAAATTTAAGGTGGTTATTAAAACTTGTACTGTGAATCAGAATATATAACAGCACTCCCCATTTGGGATACTTTTACTCCCCACTTTGTAACGTAATTGAAAGTTTAAAGAACATTTTATTTCCTTCCAAAAAATAGAATGATATTAAAACAGTTATTGTAAATTTGAATTGGTCCTAATTAAAAATAAACTTTAATTGCTTACCAAAATTTAGAAATTTGAGGTGGTTATTAAAACTGGTACTGTGAACCAGAATATATAACAACACTCCTCATTTGGGATACTTTTACTCCCCACTTTGTAACGTAATTGAAAGTTTAAAGAACATTTTATTTCCTTCCAAACATAAAATGTTATTAAAACTATTATTTTAAATTGGAATTGGTCGTAATTAAAAATAAAATTTAATTGCTTAACAAAATTTAGAAATTTAACATGGTTATTAAAACTCGTACTGTGAACCAGAATATATAACAGCACTCCCCATGTGGGATACTTTTACTCCCCACTTTATAACGTAATTGAAAGTTTAAAGAACATTTTATTTGCTTCCAAAAATAAAATGTTATTAAAATTGTTATTTTAAATTTGAATTGGTCCTAATTAAAAATAAAATTTAATTGCTTAACAAAATTCAGAAATTTAAGATGGCTATTAAACCTGGTACCGTGAACCAGACTATATAGCAGCACTTCCCATTTGGGCTAGTTTTACTCCCCACCTTGTAACGTAACTGAAAGTTTAAAGAACATGCATTTCCTTCCAAAAATAAAATGTGATTAAAACTGTTATTTTAAATTCGAATTGGTCCTAATTAAAAATAAAATTTAATTGCTTAACAAAATTTAGAAATTTAACATGGTTATTAAATCTGGTATTGTGAACCAGAATATATAACAGCACTCCCCATTTGGGGTCCTTTTACTCCCCACTTTGTAACGTAACTGAAAGTTTAAAGAACATGTTATTTCCTTCCAAAAATAAAATGTTATTAAAACTGTTATTTTAAATTCAAATTAGTCCTAATTAAAAATAAAATTTAATTGCTTAACAAAATTTAGAAATTTAACATGGTTATTAAAACTGGTACCGTGAACCAGAATATATAACAGCACTCCCCATTTGGGGTCCTTTTACTCCCCATTTGGGATCCTTTTACTCCCCACTTTGTAACGTAACTGAATATTTAAAGAACATGTTATTTCCTTCCAAAAATAAAATGTTATTAAAACTGTTATTTTAAATTCGAATTGGTCCTAATTAAAAATAAAATTTAATTGCTTAACAAAATTCAGAAATTTGAGGTGGTTATTAAACTTGGTACCGTGAACTAGAATATATAACAGCACTCCCATTTGGGCTACTTTTACTCCCCACTTTGTAACGTAACTGAAAGTTTAAAGAACATGTTATTTCATTCCAAAAAGAAAATGTTATTAAAACTGTTATTTTAAATTCGAATTGGTCCTAATTAAAAATAAAATTTAATTGCTTAACAAAATTTAGAAATTTAACATGGTTATTAAAACTTGTATTGTGAACCAGAATATATAACAACACTCCCCATTTGGGGTCCTTTTACTCCCCACTTTGTAACGTAATTGAAAGTTTAAAGAACATGTTATTTCCTTCCAAAAATAAAATGTTATTAAAACTGTTATTTTAAATTTGAATTGGTCCTAATTAAAAATAAAATTTAATTGCTTAACAAAATTTAGAAATTTAACATGGTTATTAAAACTGATACCGTGAACCAGAATATATAACAACACTCTTAATTTGGGGTACTTTTACTCCCCACTTTGTAACGTAATTGAAAGTTTAAAGAACATTTTATTTCCTTCCAAAAATAAAATGTTATTAAAATTGTTATTTTAAATTGGAATTGGTCGTAATTAAAAATAAAATTTAATTGCTTAACAAAATTTAGAAATTTAACATGGTTATTAAAACTGGTACTGTGAACCAGAATATATAACAGCACTCCCCATTTGGGGTACTTTTACTTCCCACTTTGTAACGTAATTGATGACTCTACTACCCCTTTAAAGATCATCTTTCTGACCAACAAATAAAATTTCCTTAGTTTCAGAGTGTTCATTGCTTGAGAACACAAACACTGGGAGACAAAAACCAAAATATTCATGACCACTCCACATGAACTTATTCTTGACGCCTCAATTGGCACAACATTATCAAACACCACAACACACCACTACAAAATCAAGACTACAAAACCACACCACAATGCAAACAACACCAACGATTCTGTCAAATAATGTTGCACCAACTCGAAAATAAATAAAACGTTTTTCCCCCAAAGATTAAACCTTTTCGAATGTTGAACAAAAAAACACGAACCTTACACTAAAACGGTGTTGCGGAACGGCTTCCGGTGGAATGGTTGTCGTTGGCGTCGACTCACTTCCACTGGATTCGATTCCCTCCACTATCGTCGCTGTCGTAGGTGTGTCCTCTCACGGTGACCGCCTCCCGCCTCGCTTCTATAACACCATAACTTCTCTGTCTCGACTTCCTCCGACTATCTCAGTCTCTCTCGGCCGTTCCGCCGACTTCCTCACGCTGTCTTCACCTTTCCACACACTTGATCACGCTGTCTCCGCCTTTCCTTCGAGTTGCTCACGCTGTCGCCGCCTTTCCTCCGACTTTCTCACGTTGTTCCCGCCTCTCCTCTGACTTCCTCACACTGTCTCCACTTCCTCCGACTTTTTCTCTCCCTGTCTCACGAACACTCTACAAGTTTTCCATTTTATCTTACTTTCTCTCTCCACGTCTGCTTTAGTTTTGTCAAAAAAATTTATTGCACAAAACTTCCGCGCACATGACCATGGGTTCAGTTTCATTTAAAAAAAGTAAAAATAAAAGAAAAAAGGATACCATGTCACCCATGTAAAAAATAATTCGAATTTTATGTTCGAATATCATTTTCGTATTTGTTATTGTGGATGCATATGTCTGACATTCACTTCATATTTTTCAGAAAGGGAGATTGACATCCGTTTCGGTTCTTTTATTCTTAATTTTGGTACAATATGCGAATGTTGACATCCAGTTCGGTGTTTTTAGAAACAGATCGTTTTGGATGCTTTTAACCTAATGGTCTCGCGATGGCGTAAATCAGTATCACCGTCCTCAAAGGCCGACGCAGCAACAACAACCGCAGCCGGTTCCATTGAAGAACCAGAAGATTCAGTTCCGACACCGCGGTCCACCGTTGGAATCAGATTCGGACGAGCGTGGCGTGTCGTCGCCAGCTTCGAGCGACAGTTTCCCCCCAGAGAGTTTCGAGCGGAAGACAGTCACAAAGAAACCCAATTTGGTTACTGCTCATGGTCCCGTGGTGGTATGGAATGGCTAAGGCAAGCATGAAGACAGTCACAAAGAAAAACCCTATCAACTAAATTGTAAACCTGCCCATCCTATCAATGAGTGCCACTGTGAACCAGTAACCAGGGACAGTACTATCAGGGTCTGTGCTCTTTCCATTTTGTAAACCTCTTCAATGGCATTCATGGTTTTTGCTGCAGGAATCCAACCAATAGCACTGAAAATGTCTTTCTGAAAAAGATTCTGACTGTAATAGGCAATGTCCAACAAGAACAAAGTACTGGCTGTTCCAACAAGGTGAAGTCCATGGCGTAGAAGGAACTGTTTTGTGAACAGGCCAAACCATTTAGTTATAATGGCTCAGAAACACAACGCTGATATCTAAAGCAAAAGCTTTTAAGTTAAAAAAATTAGGATGAAAAGAAGAAGATAATGGTACCTACTTGAGGAGACACGCTTCGTCACCGGAAGAGAAAGAAGACGCTGAGAGGGGATCGGAAGAGGAAGACTCTGTGTGTGTTTCGTTTGAGAAACAAGACTCATAAGTGATTTTTATATTTAAAAGTCTTAAAAATTTATAATTTTTACTTTGTAACGAGATATCCATATCTATGTTATAAAAATTACTTTTAAATAATTGTTTAAAATTTTGTGAAATGTCAAAAATATATAAAAGTTGTTTAAAAACATTTAAAAATCTATTAAAAAAGGCTTTAATGTTTTGCGGTTTTTTGGATATTGAATTTTAAATCTAAACTTTGATATTATACTTTTACCAGTTTTTTGCTATTTTAAAAATTTGAAATTTAAAGTTTGTTACCATATGTTTTGACTCTTTAGTTTTCTTGATTTTTGACAATATAAATGTTAATTAACAAAAAAATCATTACTTCTTTTTGTATAGTTTAAATTTTAATTGTAACTTATTTTTTAAAATCGTTATAAAAATGTGTAATTTATCTATTATTTTTCTATTTAGTAATAAGAAAATGATCCTATAATAATTTCAATTCATTACTCTTCATTTTTTTAGAATTGGACTTGGAGATGAGGAACTAGAGTTTGAAGGACTTGATGAGGGTGATAAACTTTTTCTCCAATTACCATGAAGTTCTTATCTCATCTCCTGAGTTGGGCTTTTTATCTCATAATTAATAGAGATAAAAAAAAACTTTTGAATGAATTTTTGTCCTCCATATTATTTATCCTCTCCATTATTTTATATTTCATCATATTAGTTCTCTGTCTTAGATTAAAAGTTATCTAAGATCTCTATTTTAAATCTCACGAGGACACAAATTTTAACGTGTCAGCTTAGTTTGCGCAAACTAAATTAAATATTTAAAAAATATAATATTATCTATTAGATCGGTGCTAACATAGATATATATTAAAAATAATTAAGTGTATCTAAATGCCAGTGCTCACACAAATCTCGTGCATTTTTTATGCGGAGACTAGACTTTTTGAGGTTTTGCGTCTTTCTTACATGTTTTGCGAGTAAGTTGTGGGTTTTTTTATTCTTTCTTTCTTTTTTAATTTGGTGTAGTAAGTATAGCATAGTAGTGATACTGTAATCCAGCTAAGATGATGAGATTAAACACAGTTAACTGTATTTTTCAGTGGTTGTACCAACTAATAAAAGTTAATAAAAAACCTTGTAGGCTTTTCAAAGTTTTATCTTTCCTTAATGGTTTCATTTGTTTATTCATTTGGTTCTATTACTTTGAGCCTCATGATTCAGTAATAATCAATGTGTATAGGTGCGTTAAAAGAGAATACAATTCTTTGTAAATGCGTCATAGATAATGTTTGAGCGAGTTGTTGGTCTGCTACTGTAAGAAAGCATAGGCTAACCCAATTGGAAGAGGTAAAGCGAGCATATTATTATAATCTAATTATTTATGTATTTCCCCAGTTCATCATTTATCTCTTCCATTGTTAGCTGATTCAGCAAATGCCAACGTTAGTCGTTTTCAATGTATTTGACTATTTTCAATAATCTAATAATCCATGACGGATTGTTCACTAAAAAACAAAAATTATGTATTATTATAAAATTAATAACTGTGTTGATACTAATAAATAATATAATTTATTGATTAATGTTAATTTATAGTAAAAAAAATAATTTTATATAATAAAATTATATAATATACAACAAAAGGTTTCTTTTGGAGGTTGAAATAATGAGCAATATGTGGCCGAAGAAAATTGTCTAAACTAACAAAATATGGATAGTGATACCACCTATTAAGCCTTGAAATCTCATGGTGCCGTATTTAATCTAATTGTGAACTAACAAATGGTAACTTCTTCAATATTTTAATCTTTCTTAACCATTTACATTCAAAAAAATTTCTACAACAGGAAAATATGAGTACGTGTCCTCTTCTCAGAATTTTGAAGATTAAAAAAGATCAAAAAGAAATCAATTTCACACATTTTGTTCTCACTCTCCGTGTCCCACATACAATATCATCTCTTTCAAACTTCTATCTCCCTCAAACATTTTCATCGTCTTCTCTCTCTTTCTCAAACCTCTTTAGAGCTTCTTCTCTCTCTTTCTCAAACTTCTTCAGCTTCTTCCCCTGGATCACTCACACACAACGCCATGGCGAACACCAAATATTCATCTTCATCTCTCTCTTTCTCACTCACACAGAACACCATCTTTCTCATTTTACATACGTCCTCACCTTTTTTACTAAACTTTATCTCTGTGTTTCTGACTCAAACATTCAGATCTGTGAACTCTTTATTATTTTTTACGATTCTTCATCGGTTACGGCCAAGAATGCTTCAGTTGAACCAAGCTTTTTTTGGTCTAAATGGTTTAAATGAAAAGGTCAAAGACAAGCAAGACTCTCAAACAACAGAAGCTTTGAACAAGATTTGATGTTTTTGGTTGTAGAATGACCACGGTATGTAAAGTATTTATTTTTACTCAACTTTCGATTATTTTCATCCTTCTCAATGAAAAAAAAAAATCATCTTTTTGGTTCTTTTCTGCTGGATCTCGAGTTTTGATCTCGATTTTGCTTATAGATCTATTTTGTATTTGTCTTATTTTTGTGTTGCATTGATGTTTTTCTCTTAAAATTATGAGCAACATGAAGAACACAAAAAAGGTAACAACTTTTCTGTGATTTTTCGTTCTTCTACCATATTTAACTAATCTTCTTTGTTGTATTTCTCTGTTGAAGGGATGTTTTGCTCTTAGAACTACTTTGTATTTCTTTTATGGTTTAATTACTCGGATGATACCCACTTTGGTACAGGTGTGTCAATCTGATACCCGGTTTTAAAAAAGTGTCAATTGCATCCCAACTTTTGAAAAAGTGTTTCAATTAGGTCCTTTTCAGACGGAGTTGACTAACACCGTTAACGACGTGCCACGTGTCAATCTGTGGTTTTTAAATTTTTTTAAATTTTTTCTTTGAAATTTTGAAATTTTATTTTTTTATTTTTTTGAAAAAACTAAATAAAATGTCACATGTCAGGTCCCTGTGTGTGACACGTGGCATTATTAGTGTCACGTGGCATTGCAATGCCATGTGTTAGTGTCACTATCAGATGCCATTATGTTGATTTCGATTTAGTCATCTTATATGTCTTTTTGTTTCAGTTTAGTACCTACTATCTGATTCAATTTTGTCCCAATTTTTTTAATAATTAAAATATTTTTGTAATCCATTTTTTATAAGATTAAAACTAATTAAGTATAAATATTTTTACAAAATTAAGTACTAATATTTATATTGTTTCTCTCAATTTCAAACCAAATTTATTATTTGTATAAATTTCTTACTAATATTTTTTATTAGAAATAACATTTTAACATATTACTTTATTAATTATTTTTTATTAAGTATTCATGTTTTGTTAATTATTATTATTTTTCCAAAATAGAACAATATTGTCTCTTACTAATTTTAAACCAAAATTTTTATTTGTATGAATGTTATACTAATATTTTTTTTTATTAAAAATGACTTTTACCATAAATTGTAATATAAATATCAAATACTTAATTTTTGTAAAAATTTTATACTTAATTACTTTTAATTTTATAAAAAAATGGATTTTAATTATTAAAAAAAATTAGGTCAAAATTGAATCAGATACACATATAGGTACTAAATTGAAACAAAAAAACATATATGGGGACTAAATCGAAATTAATAACATAATGACATCTGATAGTGACACTGACACGTGGCATTGCAATGTCATGTGGCACTAACAATGTCACCTGTCATACACAGGAACTTGACACGAGGCATTTTTATTTTTTTTTCAAAAAAAAAAAAAAACACAGACTGATACGTGGCACGTCGTTAATGGCGTTAGTCAACTCCGTCTGAAAGGGATCTAATTGAAGCACTTTTTCAAAAGTTGGGATGCAATTGACATTTTTTAAAACTGGGTACCATATTGACACACTTGTACCACAGTTGGTACCATCCGAGTAATTAAACCTTTTTTTTTATTTTTGTTTTGGATTGATGTTTTTCTCTGAGATTCATGAGCACCATGAAGAACACAGAAGAGGTAACAACTTTTCTACGATTTTTCATTCTTTTATCATATTTAACTCCTTTTTTTTTGTCATATTGATAATTTGCTCTCAGATTTACATTTTTGTTGTTGTATTTCTATGTCAGATCAATGTTTTGCTCTTAGATTCATGAGCACCGTGAATAACACCGAAAGCTAACAACTTTTTGTGTTGCATTGATGTTTTGCTTTCAGGATCCTAAGCATCATGAAGAACACCAAAAAGGTAACAATTTTTCTGTGATTTTTCGTTCCTTTACTATATTTAAATAATCTTTGTTGTTGTATTTCTATGTTGGATGGATGTTCTGCTCTCAAATCTACTTTGTATTTCTTTTATTTTTGTTTTGGATTGATGTTTTGTTCTGAGATTGAGATTCATGAGTACCGTGAAGAACACAGAAAAGGTAACAACTTTTTTGCGATTTTTTGTTCTTTACCATATTTAACTTCTTTTATTTGTTATATTTATCTGTTCGATGGATGTTTTACTATCAGATCTGTTCGATGCGTTGGATTGATGTTTTGCTATAAGATTCATGAGTACCATGAAAAATACCAAAAAGATATAAACTTTTTTGCGTTTTTTCTCTACCTATTCGTTGCACATCTCATAATCATAATCATGAGCACCGTGAAGAACACCAAAAAGATATCAGCTTTTCTTTTTCTCTGTATTTTTTTTCCGTCTACCATATTTAACTACTTTTCTTTGTTGTATTTCTTTGTTTGATGGATGTTTTGCTCTCATATGCATGAACACCACTGTGAAGAACACCAAAAAGATAACAACTTTTTTTTTCTCTGCAATTTTTTTTCTTCTACCATATTTAACTACTTTTCTTTGTAGTAGTTTGTTAGATAAATGTTTTGCTCTCAGATTCATGAACACGATGAAGAACACAAAAAAGGTAACAACTTTTTTTGCTTCTCTATGATTTTTTTTATTCTACCATATTTAATTACTTTTCTTTGAAGTATTTCTATGTTGGATGAATATTTTGCTCTCAGACTCATGAACACCGTGAAGAACACCAAAAAGGTAACAACTTTTCTTCTTCTCTGTGATTTTTTGCTATCATATTTAACTACTTTTCTTATTTGTTGTATTTTGTCTGTTGGATGAATATTTTGCTCTCATATTCATGAACATGGTGAAGAACACAAAAAAAGGTAACAACCTTTTTTCTTCTCTGCGATTTTTTGTTCTTCTACCATATTCAACTATTTTTCTTATTTTGTAGTATTATTCTGTTAGATAGATGTTTTGCTCTCAGATTCATGAACACAAGAAATGTAACAACTTTTTTGTTTCTTTGTGATTTTTTGTTCTTCTACCATATTTAAACACTTTTCTTTGCAGTTTTCCTCTATTGTATGAATGTTTTCTTGTGAGATTCATGAACACAGTAAAGAACACCGAAAAGGTAACAACTTCTCTTCTTCTCTTTGATTTTTTGTCCTTCTACCATATTTAACTACTTTTATTTGTAGTATTTGTTTGTTATACCAAGGTTTTTCTTTGAGATTCATTAACTAATTGAAGAACGCCAAAAAAGGTCAATGCTTTTCTTCTTCTGTCTTATCTTTTCTTCTTCTACCATATGTAATATCTAACTCATTTTCTTTGTAATGTTTAACTGTTAGATCAAGTTTTTTTTTCATTAGATTCATTAATTGATTGAGGCAAGCACATCCGTGAAGATTTTCTGCGAAATGGTTCAATGAACTCATTGAACAATAGAAAAAATGTGAAACCTGTTGAATCAATAGTTATCTACGAGATGACTTAGATTTTTAATCTGGTTTGATCAATAATTATCTTTCAAAAATCTCTTATTTTGTTATTGACAGAGTTCATTGACAATCTTTCATTTTTTAAACTTCATTCATTTTTCTCTTTAATTAACAAAGTACAGTAACAATCTTCAATCTTCATAGTTGTATTTTTTAACATTATCAAGATATATCTTTTATATTTAATTATTTTATCATATGAAATTATTTAATATATAATATTAAATGACTGTAATATATTGATAACAGTTAGTAATAATCTTCACTTTTAAAAATTCATTCTATTTTTTTTGTCTTTTTTTCCAAATTTTCTTCCTCACAAACCATACCTGCAATGTTTTTTTGGAAAGATGAATATGGTGGGTGTCTAAGAAGAATGAGAGAGCCAAAAGGTGTTTGTTGAAGATGCGAAATTGTGCCCAAGACATTTACGCAGTTGCTAAGAAAAAAGAGCTTACGCAGTTGCTAAGACAAAAGAGCACACAGGCCTATGTGGAAAAATTTAATCTTGGTGGAACATTTATGTTTGACAAAGGTCATAAGAGCACACAAATTAATGCGAAAAATAAATTTAATCTTTGGGTAGAACATTTATGTTTGACAAAGGTTGGAAATGGCTTGTTGGGAGAAGGTGTGCATTGGAAGATACAACATTCATTTACAGTAGTGAGGAAGTGTCATGTCCAAAAAAACAAATAATTGGTGGTCAAGATGACGCTTTAGGAACCTTTACAAAGTTTCTTCGAGAATGTAACCATTTTTTTTTTAATTTCATAGTTTCTTGGAGGAGGTAACTAATTTTTTTAGAATAAATTAAATTAAAATTTGTGGATTTTAAAGATATTACACGATATTTACTTAAATGTTTCGTAGCCTTGAGAGTGAATACTTTCAAATATAATTTTAATGTTATTTGATAAGATAATATTAATATTTACTACTTGAGAATTATAATAGTGAAGTAAATGAAAATTATAAACTACAATTTATTTTTAAAAGGCTTAAATACCTTTTTGGTCCTCATTTTCGTAGTGTTTATTGCGAATGATCCTCATTTTCACAGAATGTTTAAAATGGTCCTCATTTTTACCAAATGTTTAGAATGGTCCTTATTTTTGCAATTCGTGTTTTATTTGGTCCTTTTCTGTAACATCATTTAAATCATTAACGGAGCATTGTACATGTGGCACGATTTGTATTAAGGTGTATTACGTGTACTGTACAGGTGGCTTAATTAGATATTTGAGGATAAATAAGTGAGCTAGGATTTTGGTAGGGAATGTTTGGGCAGTTTGTGAGTTTTGGCAATCTTGTTCCTCTATTCCCAATTGGTATTGTTGCAATTTTCTTCTTCCTGCAATCCCATTATATAGGTATGTTATGGTCTCAATCTTCTTTCTTTACCTCTGGTTGTAATCGTTGGAGGCAACTGTGTTGTATCACTTCGTGCACTATTGGTGGTTCAACGAGAAACGAATTAACCCCGATTTGTAGTTGCAGAGAGATGACTACTTTGAGGATGGCAAGAACTCCAAAGAATATTGGTATAAAATTTTGGGTACAATCTATTTTTATTTTTGTGTTAATAATAAATTGGTTTTAATTTTTGGTTTATTGATTTACAGAGTGGTGGTTCCAATAATGTGGGCTGCAACTTTTTCAAATGGTGGTGTTGATGAAAAGGATGTCATCATCATGACACAAATGAGGCAGATTAATGATTTGGAGAAGTCATTGAAGGTTGTTGAGAAGAGGCTGCAATTAGTAATAGGGTTCACTTGAGTTGTTATTGTATTATTCGTACTGTTATTGTGTGTAATCTTTTAAAGTCCAATCTGTTTTGTACTATTGTTAAAGGAAGAAATGAATTAGTTTGATTATGTTGATATTAGTCCCAATATGTTCAAAATGACATCTTAATTTGAGCATTGAAGTAAGTGAAATTGATTTAAGTTTGGGAAAAAATAAATTGATATAAGTCTGGAAGAAGTTAAATTCATAACATTAATTCATCCTCATCAAAATGCACTACATCAATGTTTGTCAAAAGTGAAACTTAACGAAGTTTAAGGAAAGTCAAAATGCAGTACATCAACAATGAATTCTACATCAGAAATTCTAAAAAATAACTAAGACGTTTGTAGCTGCTATCATGGCCTCCTCCTAATCTGTAATTTCATCCTAAACTGTTGAGATGGTTCTTCTGGTGTTGGTAGTGGTGTTGTTTGACTCTCCACTTCATTCCTTGGTGGTTGAGTTGTTTGAGTTTCAGCAGTTGGTGCATGCTCAGCAGTTTGGGCATCTAGTGCAGTCTCAGCAGGTGTTGCAGTCTGCTCATCCACAGGCTTATCTGGGCAATTGTTCCTGTTATGTCCAATCTGACGGCATATGCTACATTTTTTTCTATGACCTCCTTTGCTGATTTGTGTGTTATCCTTTCTCAACTCCCACTCTTCCAACCTTTTTTTTGCTTGGGTCTTCTTGGTAAGATTCTCTTATGTGGTGGTTGGACGTCAGGGTAGGGAGTTCTTTCCCATAAGACTTCACCATTGACTGGAAAGATGATGGATTGATATATTTCTTCATAGGTGAATGTCCTGAAACAGATTGGTATGAAGTCCTCAGCATTGACATTGATGAAATTCATTGCTGCAATAACATGACAACAAGGGATAGCAGTCAGAAGCCATTTCCTACAGCTACAATGTTGAGCATCCACATTCACTGTGTACTTATCTCCAACCATGGATATGTGCCTCACTTCAAATATTTTTCTCCTGACCAGCTGCAAATATCATTACACATATCAGTACACGAATAAGTTGACTGTGTTAAAAAAAGACAAAAACCTAACCTTGGGATCCAATATTTGGTTAACTCATTTTCCTTATGTAGTATGTCAAGGACCTTTGGGCAAATGTTTCCTTTAAAAGTTGTAACCTTTTTTCTCTTGGTGACCCACATTTCCATTAAATAAACTCTGATTTCCTCGAGCATGGTGATTATGGGTTTGCCTCTTGCATCCACTATGACACTATTAAAAGCTTCACTCATATTGTTGACAATTGTGTCGCATATGGCTCGACCACTAAATCTAGACTTGGACCAGAACCTGCATAAATAATAGCGTCAGTATTGATATCAGGTATTTGTACAAAAATCAGGTATTTGTATAGAAATCAGGTATTTGTACAGTATAGATACCTTGGAGGTATAACAATAAGGTATCTGTAAGCATCAATATTTAACTCTTTAATTGTTAACATCACTCTTTCCCAAACTGCTCGGTGTGTGCTCCTAGCAGCCTTCCATATGAGTATCTTTAATTTTTAGCCAGAAAATCTTTTTCTGAAATTTGCATACAAATGCCTCATGCAAAACCTGTGCTCAGTAGTGGGTAATAGGTCCTGAATGTTAGGCACTAATCCCTGTGCAATGATAAGATTATTAGTACTTATACCATTAAACAAAAATTAATAAATTGAACATATATTAAACATACCTTTTGTTGGTCAGACATAAAGGTCATTGTCCTACACACGTCAATACCTCCAAGATCACCAATAAGCAATTCCAAGAACCAAGTCCAAGTTTCTTTATTTTCAACTTCCACAACAGCATACGCTAAGGGCAAGGGCAGTAACTGATCATTAGCATTTCTACCCACAACACTCAACAACTCACCTCCGTATTTTCCTTTTAAAAAATAACCATCCAAACCTATGATGGGTCTACAGAAGACAAAGGAATCTTTACATGCTTTTAAACAGGAGTAAAACCTCTGAAAAATTGTTTCATCATTATCATTTTCCACTTTGATTTTTATAGTTGATCCAGGACCCTGAACCCACTTACCTCGTTGATGATGATTAACTAGAAAAATTGAAATGAAGAGTGCAACTGCAATCCAATGATGAAATGGCAAGTATTAGTTGCTTCCTCTGCAAATCTGAACTCAAGAAAGACGAAGATAAAGAAATTTCCCTAATTGCAAAATTTCCCCTAAATTGAAAAATTAACGTTAATTAGCCACCTGTACAATACACGTAACACACCCTAATACAAACCGTGCCACCTGTACAATGTTCCGTTAATGATTTAAACGGCGTTACAGAAAAGGACCAAATAAAACACAAATTGCGAAAATGAGGACCATTCTAAACATTCGGTAAGAATGATGACCATTTTAAACATTCTGTGAAAATGAGGACCATCCGCAACAAACACTACAAAAATGAGGACCAAAAAGGTATTTAAGCCTTTTTAAAATAAATGCAAATCATAAAGGTAGAATCCAAAATTTCTAAATTTTCCAACAAACAAACTTAAAATATGAAGCTCATGCCCTAATAAATATTTATTAAAGTTTAATAGGTTAAATCCATAACCCACATTTTAAAAATTTCAGAGTAAAAAAAATAATTATAATTTCAAATAAAAAGAAATACATAATGACCCAGTTTGTAACTAACAAATATTTTATATAAATATTAATAGTTTCTTCTTTATATAAAAAAATTAGGTATTTTATAATTTTTGTTTTAGGAATAATCATTACATATTACACATTTTTTTAATCTGATCAATTAATAATTTCTTATAATTAATTAATAATAATAATAGTAATAAATGCAAATAAAATTATTTACTTTAAATACATTTATTTACCAAATTAAAAATTAAGACTTTTATTTTTTATACCTAGGTTACTGAAGAAGTTTTTTATACTTTTCAAAATTTATTTTTCATCCTCCAAAAATTAAAAGATGTTGAGAAGAATAAAAATAACTTTCAGTTTCTTCTCCCTCTGGCATGGCTGTTTCAGGCGCGGTGGTGATGGTTGGATGCGCTGCTGCCTATGCTTCTTCTTCTCCTGTGATGTGGCTGTGCGACGAAGATGGTGGAGTTGCGGTGGCTAATGCAGGTTCCATGGCTCGTTGACGCTGCTATTGCAGGTTGTGTGTCGCGGCGCAATGAAGCTTTGCGTGAACGTTAATGGTGCAGATCAGTGTTGGAGCGTTGCGGAGAATGCGTCTTGCTCTCGCTGCTGCAATGGAGATGTTGGTCGCAGTTGCAGATCTGCGCAGCGTTGATGATGGTTCGAATCTGGCTCGCGTGCAGGCAGTGGATATGTGTTGATGGGGTACATTGCAGGTGCTGCCTTGGTGGTTGCAGGTCCAGACAATGTTGTTGCTGTTGCGGAACGCAGGCTGCTATTGCGGTGCCGGAACTCGCGGTCACGGTGGTGCTGCTAATGGGGTACATTGCAGGTGCCAGAACTCGCCGGCGAGGAAGCTTAACACTATGGCTCCGGTTCATTTAGAACCGAGGCATAAAAGGAACTCTATGGCTTCGGGTAACGACCGAGGCCAAAAGAGGTGCCTTTAGGCCTCGTCCCAATATGCCTCGGTTCCATACCCGAGACAAAATGAGGAAAATAATCGGGGCAAAAAATCCTTACTGCACTAGTGACTGTAAAGTGTTGTCGTATTTTAAAAACATATTTTTGGTACATGATATTTGGTATGTTTAACTTCCGTAGTCACCAAAAAGACAAAATTTAGACTATTATGAAAAAAATTGATAAAATCTCAATCTAATATTCAATATATTTCAATTTTAATTTTTTTTCCATTTATAGTTTTAAAGTTTATATTTTATTATTTTTATATGACATTTATGAATATTAATAAAAAAAAATATAATGTAGGAATATTGCATTTAAAATCAAATGTTTTTTCAATTAATGTCCTTAGAAATAAAATGTTTCAACATTAATTTCCTTTCATGTGTATTCTTTCGTATATCAAAGATATCTAATTTATTATATATATATATATATATATATATATATATATATATATATATATATATATTTTTTTTATATTTATATTACATTATTTCTTAATATTATTCTCTTAATAGATGATGCATAACTTATTTGGAAGAGTATTCTTTAAAACTAAATTAACATATAATTAGGGTATAAGGTATTTCAAAAAGTGTCATTTATCAATTTTAAGCATATATAAAATATACAAATTTATATCATGATGTTATTTTTTGAAAATATTACTTGTTTATCATTAATCATTAATATTTAATTTTTTACTGCTATTCAATAATATTAATTACTGATTAAAATTAATAAAACTAAAAGAAAAATTTTAAAAATAATAATTATTAATATTTATGATAAAAAATATATAAATTCAAAAATTAAAAAAAAATTGATGATTATAACTATATAATAATATGTTATAAAATATAATATTTAATAACATTGTCTCAGTAAATTATTTAAAATTAAGTTTAATTCTTAATTTTAATTAATTCGATCTTAATATATTATTTAAAATAATTATATATAATACATTTTGTTAAAAAAATATGAAATAATTTAAATACAATTTTATCATAAAATTAATTAAAAAATATTATTTAATTTTATAAAATAAAATATTTATATTAAATTTAATTATCTTTTAATAATTTTTAATTAATTTAATAAATATATAATAATTTTAAACTTTTAAAATCCCGTAACTTGTGCGTACGGGTATAAATGCTAGTGTTTATACAAAGGGTGTTATTATGTGTGGAGAAAAACTTAAATGGGTTTGAAGTATAAGATGTCTTGGGGTTGGTTTGGAATGAGACTTTTATATTTATGGATATTTGTGTAAATTTATATAATTATTTATGGAAAATTTGTAAGAAGTTTTTTATATGGGTTGAAGTATTTCACTACTTCATATATAATTAATATGTATCTTTGCCGATTTAGAAAAAAAAAAATGCCTTTCCTTGTTCATTATCTTTTATCTATGCCACCCGACCCATTATTTTAGTTGTTTGTTTAATAATTGGTGTGGGTGAAAACAGCATCCTCAGTTAATAAACTTCATGGATCTTAAAATAATGTTTTCAGCAAAGGATAATGCACCAGACTTGACAATTTTAGAATTTGATTCATTGATTATAGAACCCTTACGAGACAGTGTAAAGTATACGCCCAAGTTCTTCTTGATCACGAGAGTATAGAACCTACCCAATCCGTTGTTATTAGAGCAGGACAACGTCATGTCAACTACCTATTAGTCACAGTAATTAATTCACAAATTAAGTCAAAAGATCTACAATTAATTATGATGATTCAAACTTAACAGATAATTGGACTACGTGACCTAGATCTATCGGATAAAGATTTATGAACAGTAATATAAATAACACGTTTTATGATATATGTTAATTTTGTTCATTACTTATTATTTTTATTATTTACTGACAAACTAACTTCAACATCGGAAAAGTGTTTATTGCATACATAATTTCTGTTTAATTCTATTTGATTCAAAGAGGATGAGTACTTTTGAAAAGGACGAGTATCCCAAGATTAGAATGTTTAGACTGATTTTCGAGTAATAATTTTTTAACTATTAAATTTTAATAATTTTTTTTTGTAATTTTAGATGGTATTATTTAAATGGTTTTTTTAATTTTTTATTTTTTCATTTTCAATATTTTAAAATTTACTTAAAAAATATCACCTCATATAAAAAAGCTGTTAAAATTTAGTAATTAAAAAATCATTATATATATATATATATAAATATATATATATATATATATATATATATATATATATATATATATATATATATATATATATATATATATATATTAAGCAATGTAAGAACAGACAGAATTGTACCTCTGTTTCATTGCATGTTCAACTAGTCTTAGCATAACAACTAGTTACTTAGCAACTGAGCAATATAGGCTGAGTAGCATATCCAAGTTGAATCTTCAAGTTTTGGTTCTCCTTTTTAAAAGTTATTTTCTCTTTTCTTTTGCCTGTATCGTATTGTTTGCTTCCCTGTCTCAGTTCGATGGCAACGATCAACATCTACCACTTTAGGAAAGAAAGAGGAAATTCTTTAGAAATATGAATTTTTTTAGTTCATAGATGATTCATTAATGTTCTAAGATTTACTTAGATTCATCTAGTTCGGCAGAAGATTAGTAAGGTTTGTTAAAAAAAAGTTGTTTGTAGCGTGTATTTTAAGACACCTCTAAAAAGACTAGTTTCTATCATTAAATATAAAACTATTATCAAAATAATATTGTTCACATCGATTAAAAAATAATCTCTACATATATAAAAAAGAATAATCATTATAAATTTTAATCACAAAAATCATATTAACATTAAAAAAGTAGTTTCATCGATATTGATTTAAATCTAACAAACGTAAGTAGAAAAAAAAATTAAATTTATTCGTAATTTAAAATTTAATTGTCATTTTTTTAATCTTTTCTATGTAGAAAAACTTAAATAACTACAAATAAAATAATAATCACATCATTAATTTGGGAACAAAATGAAGTAATGACAATGACTATACAAATTTTGATCACTCGATAAACACATTTTTTTACAAGAATTTAATTGAAAATAATCAAATTTAAAAGGAACTTAAAAGTTAATTCAAACAATGTTAATTTGCTAATGTATGTATAAATAATTATGAAAGAGATTGATAACGCCTTATCTTAAGACATATGTTCCTCTTCGAACATGTACATGATGGGGAGTGATCCATTTGAGTCACCTGTCACCCATAAATATATAATAAATAAAAATATTAAAAAATAATAAAAATATTCAAATGTGAGATATATAAATTTTTAATTGACATACATCATTTTAACATAATTATATAAAGGTTACGATAAGATAAAAAAAATATCGAAGATGCGAATGAGTTTTATAATAAACTAAATAATAAAAAGAATTAAAAATTAAAAGTATATATACATACATATATATATATATATATATATATATATATTGGGTTATTTAATTAATTGTGAATATTTTAATAATTTAAATGAGATGGAGATATAACGGAGACGGGTATTATAACGAGATATGTACATCCTCATACCCATCACCATGCTCAACTGAAAAAGTCGGAGATTCTCTATATCCATATCCATACCAGTCAATGTGGGGATTTCCGTCAAAACGGGAACGAGTATTATGACGGGAATATGTACATCTTCATATCCATCCTCATACCCAATTGAAAAAGTCGGACATTTCCTATACTTATACCCATACCCATATCCATACCCAATCAATATGAAGATTCCCCGATAAAATAAAAACAAGTTCGAAAAATACCCACGAGACAAATTTATTTATCATCTTTACGTGTACTTGTCTAATAAGCCTTTAACTGTGTGTGAAGATTTCTGAAAAAAAAAAGTAAAAGTCGTCACATGTACAACGACTTCAGCTCTATGTTAAAATCGACATCCTTTTATGACTTCTCTAATTTTATAATATTTTAAAAAATAAACTTTTTTACATAAATTAAAAAGTAAATGGACATGTTTAGGTAAATTAACCGGATAATGAATTCATCATTCTACTGCACTTGCAAATAAACAATCACAATCTCTCAGAATGCAAGAATGAATAAATTTAAAAAAGCCGATTTCATATTAAAAGGATAACTTTTCCAATCCAATGCCGCCGGTGCAACTCCCAACCTGTCTGGAGTAAATGAATATGAAAAATCAACTCCATAATTTGATCTGTTGAAAAGAACAGAGACCAAAAATCAATCCATAGACAGATTAAAAAGGGAAAAAAACACAGTTTTGGACTTCTCAAAAAAATTTCACTTCCGAAAATTCAACAGATATTCATCCTAGGGAATGAAACACCATCTATGTTAACCCTTACCCAGAACTTCAAAGAACATTACAACTTTTCCAGATTTTTACTTAAATGGCAGGCATTAATATTTTCACACACACAAAAAAAATCTCAGCAAACTCAGCATAAAAAGCTAATGATCAATCCACAATAGAATCATCCTAACATGATATGCCAAGAATGAACATTGGAGGGTATGAAATTTCTTCGAACATAATCGTCGTGAAAATGTCAGCAAATTGTGTGACGTACTCCAGAACATATTTAAGATCTACCAAGTTCACCGAGGTCATTTATACCGCAAACATCTTAAATTAACAAAATAAAAGCTCATCACATTACAAATTATAAAAAATCAAACAACAAACCCACAAAAAACCCTGACAACTTTAATCAACAATCCAACTCAGAATTTTTCTTTCTAGACACGCTACTTTTACAAAATTTTATTTGACAAACTTTGATAAAAAATCATTTTTAATAAAATAAAAACTCTAAAATTTTATTATTTTACTTTTATAACTTTCATAAAAAAATAAAAAATTACTCTATTTAATAATTTTACCAACTTTGTAATAAAATATTTGTCAACAAATTATTTTTTTCTCTAAAACATTAACGCGCACCGACACTTGTCAGAAGGAAATCACAAACACAAACTAAAAAAATTGATAGGAATAACATAAACCTCGTTTCGAGAAAAATGCAATAACCATAACGCAAATCCTTAAAAAAAAGATACCTGGAATGGATCATCCCCACCAACTCCACTGGCACTCTATGCAAGTACCTCCATCCCTTCAAAAAACCGTAAAAAGTCGGCCGCTACCTTTGGAAAATAAAACAATTTAGCATTTTAATGAAAAAGGAAAGAAAGATTTTTAAGCTAAGATAAGAGAAAAAAAAAATCACTTTTACCGACATGGATGTGCATCATTTCACAATAATATGAATTCACATGCCCAAATATCATTCCAAAAGCAATTTTTTTTTCTATCCACAATGATTAGTTGTTAGTTTTAATTAATGAAAAAGTTGAACGCTTACTATCAACAGAAAATAAAATTTAAGTTTCATTTTCTTGTAAGGTAATGGAAAATTTGAAGACGTTATATATGAGATAATAGATTTAATTTCTTCCTTGGTTCCTATAGTTGCAAACACGTCAACTTACTCTTTACAAAAATCAATTTAATTCATTTTAGTATGGTGTGAAGGATCATATAAAAAGGATTAAAGCTGATTTGTATAGAAACTAAAATTAGATCTTCTTAACCACTGCGATTAAAAACTATAGGTTTTAAATATCAAACAGTAGAACTATTAATAAAGATTAAAAAAATACACCTTGATATGTATAGAAACGTACCTCCATAAAAATATTTTTACCCAAATCGTACATTTGCTGATTCTTGAAATTCAAATCAACAAGTACATCGGGCACATGTTTGATAATCCAATGGTCTTCTCCTGTTTCAGGGTCAATCCTCTTCTGAAATTCAGTCGGCATATAAAAGACGTCGAGAACTTGAAGTTTCCTTAAGTGCTGAATGCCAGAGGGTACTGCCTTCAGTTTTGGAATATCAAACATATGAAGCTTTTCCAAAGATTGCAGTGCCCCGCTATCAATAAAGATGGACCTCAGTTTATGCAAAGATTTGAACCGTAGTTCCTTTAGTTTCTGAAATTCTCCATTTTCAAAATGAAAAGTTTCTCCTTCATAAGAACCGGAGTCGAAAGAGAGGATCAACAAATTTGGCATATTTCCCAGAGATTTCAATGGAATGTTATTTAACATGGAAAGTTTCAAAGACAATTTCACAAGATTTTGGAGCCGTGGAATCCAACTTGGGAACTCTTTTAAAAAGGCAACAAGGTGAAGCTTCCTTAGTTTAGACAAGGATGACGTAATGTGCAAGTCAATTGGAATTGGTTCACTCAGATATTGTAAGATGATATCTAGTCGCTCCAAGAGTTGCATCTTGTTTACTGAAGAACAAAGAATATCAGAATGATGTCCCATAAAATTAGAAAGCCTCAGATCTCTTAATTGATTTAGCTTTCCAAGCTCTCTAATCACCACTCCATCTTCATCTATTCTCAATTCATGCATCTTTTCTAGGGATGTCAGTTTTCCAAGACTGTCCTTCACTGCAATGGTAGATATTCGGTAACCGAAAAGACAACGTAGCTTTCTAAGTTTGGTAATCTCCTTTGGTACCTCAATCACCCTATTTGTTCGTACATCTAAGCTCTCCAAATTCTTCAGCTTACCAATGGATTTTGGAAGACTTCTTATGGATGTATTCCTGAAGCTTAGATACTTTAAGTGGATTAAACACCCCAAATTTTCAGGCACATCATACAATGCAGCAAATTCAAAATCCAGCACCTTCAACCGCATGTATTTTGCAAGCAAGTACTTGGTGAACTCTTCAGATAACACTTCATTCGTGAAAATAAGGATTGACCGAACATACTGTGATCCTTCACTAGTCCCACTTAAATCATAGGAACTTGTTGCCATTGTTAAGCGCCGAAAGATACCACTTGACTCAAAATCATTAATATAGTGACAAAATCCCGTAGTCTTCATTTTTCCACGGATCATCTCATGTATTGAGTCATGAACATGACATGCTTTCACTTTGTCTTCTGGGGTAAATGATGATACTAGTACCAAGCTTCTACTAATCAACTCCATTAAGTGTTGTTCTGCAACTTCTTCTAAATTTCTTCCACGTTCGTGTTTCACAAACCCTTCAGCTATCCACTGCTGAAATAATCTACCACATTTGACTTCATGATCTTCAGGATACAATCCGAAATACAACAAACATGACCTCAGATTCTGTGGCAAATCATCGTAACTCAAACTTAAAATTTTTTTTACACAGTCTAACTCCGAATTGCTCTCCAACTCTAAACTTAGATGTTGACTAAAAAGG
>Ga0214544_1003324_pt1 | contig 33401 bp, 10 predicted proteins | sample CNSS3metaG_FD_160074 | JGI IMG/M metagenome (GOLD analysis project Ga0214544, IMG submission 160074) | Root nodule microbial communities from cowpea collected in UCLA plant growth center, Los Angeles, California, USA - CNSS3 | ecosystem: Host-associated > Plants > Roots > Nodule | place: USA...
ATAAATAAAACAAAACCATTAAGACATCAAACGAAATCAAGTTCGCCCAATAAATACCAAATTTGTCACTTACAGCCCAGTTTCTACATCTCCAAAATAATCTCCCGTTGTTCTTCACAGTCGTTGCGTTTAGGAGTAGTAATCTTTCCCCACACCCACACAGTTTGGAAGTCATATCCGACAACGATGAACATGTCTGCGAAATTTTCGAACCACTACTCCTCTGCGTACAATGAATCCCTCTGCTCCCACTTTTCATCACCCTAAAACGATCTTCAAACTTCAATTTTGGCTGCCAATGAATAAAATACGATAACCCCCCAAAACAACACGAACACTCCAATTTTAGGGTTTTAGAATGACCCCCAAATCCCTCTTTTAAAACGGTTCTCATAATATCAAGACCACGTGTTGTTCATCAATTCCTCTCAGCTGAAAACGGGATCCTTACGTGGCCATCCATTAGACACGTCTGAATTAAAATTAACAGAGTTTAAAATTGGAGACCAATTCCATTAGATTTAAAACATGGAGGACTGAATATGACCAAACGTTACGTGGGGGACTAAAACAAAAAATTACCCATACTTGAGGGACTAAAAACATAATTAACCCTTGTTATAATGGTCTAATCTCTACTAACTATACACTTTATAATTTTTAATTTCAAATAATTTGAGACTTTGGATCCAACTCCAAATATTTAAACACAACTCAATATCCAAAACAAACTAAAATAAATCAAAATTATTAACTCTCTTTGCTCCTAACATATAAAATCAAAAAGGTCAAATAAAGTTGGAAAAGTTATAACTCTCCCACGTATTTGGATTTAAAGATAAAATATATCAATACTATCATACACTAAATATTAAACTACTCAACTTTAGTCAGTTATGTATCTATAATTTTTAGTTTATAAAAATAATTTTTAACTTAGTCAATATAATTATTGATTTCTTTTGTCCATAAATTTGATTACTATTTAATAATTTTCTTAGTGTAGATTATATTATTGTATTAATATTCATTATATTAATAAATAAAGATATGTGTGATTCTCATTAAAGAAGAATCATTTTTCAACCAAAATCTTTGATAGCCCTCTTCAAACATACTTCGATGTATAAATCATTTTCATAAAATTGACATAAATAGAAGTTTGTACCATTGAAAAATATTTACATTCACTCACTAACACAAAAAGTCCTTATAATGTTTATTATTTTCGACTTTTGATGTCTGCGAAAATATCAACATTATATATGGTGACGTTAAAATTAACGTCTGAAAGAAAAACTGACGTTACTTAACGTCGGAAAATAAGGGACTGACATCCCTTACGTCAATTCGGAACCCACCTGACGTTCAACTCGCATCATCTAGAGAGGAAAATTTGCTGAAATTGACGTTTGTCCTTGCACCGACAAACGTCAAAGGACATCAGGAAGTTCTATAATTGACGTCCTTTGACGTCTGTCAGTGCAAGGACAGAGATCAATTTTAGCAATTTTTTTGTTAAAGTTTCGCTGTATTTACAAATTCCTACACCTGAAAAACAGAAGTCCCAGAACAATTTACATGATATTCCAGCAACGTGGTAATTTTAACTCATAATGGTAAAGTTGTCTAAACTTTATAATTACCACAAAACTAAAAGTTTCATCAAGAAATCATTCTACAAAGTTTTTAAAATAAAATTCTAATGTTGTTATAAGGCCTAACTCCATTGTTCCAATAAACATGTTGCCCACTCTTGTCTTAGTGTCTGGATAGTGTCATCCGATAGAGGTGATGGATTCTTGAAGCGCTGAAAAGATAATACAAATTCATTATGCATGAATATCATTGTTTAAAGTTTGATATGATTTATAATATCTTAAAGATATATACATATATTATTACCTTTATCCACTTATCTTTAAGTGCAACTCTAATGATCGTTCTTATCCAAGACATGACATAATATCCACATTTCCATGAATCTTCTTGCTCGTTACACTAAAGATGACAAAGAAAATAATAACATATCAAGTTCATAAGTTGACATGCGGAAATTAATAACTTAGTAAATAAATGAGTTAAAATCTTTGGGTATAATACTTTAATCTGTTGTACTCTGGACTTACCCACAACTCTAATGAAATTTGGAAACATAAAATATAGGTTAGTTTTAATAACTAAATACATGATATGAAAAAAAAAAAGTAACACTTACTCTTGTAACATGTTTTTCAAAGCATTTTTAATCTTCCAATGCAATGAACAAAACCATACAACATGCATTGATTTGGAATGAAGACCAATAGTTATCAATGGGGCCTATTATCAATCACAAGTACTTAGTTGAATAATCAACAATAATTCATAAAATATTGCAAGCAATAGCACCTACCCATCAATGTACGGTGCAATGTAAATCTCTCTGTTTGACCTAGCCATTCATGTTTGCAAATAACTTTTCACGTGATCAGGTGTGTTTCGAGAAGCTTGAATGGTTTGAGCTTCAATGAAATCATATATGGAAGCTCGACCTTGTTCCACAATTACTTTGTCCATGTACCTATAATAAGACAGTTATGTATAAATTAAAAAGTATCAATTCTAAGTTGTAAATGTGGAATACAATAAAAGTCTTACATGCACTATAGTTGTAAAATTAAAATATTTAACATCTTGTCTCCCGCAACGATATTTGGTGCATCATTCCATCATTCAGATTGATATACAATAAGACATGATAGTGAAGGTCAAATACTCTTAACTCCCATTCTAGTGCATCAACTTTCTTTAAAAATACTTACACATGCCATTAAATCACGACAATCTCTAACTACACCATGAGTATGTTGTAACAATAATATAATTACAAAAACTCATAATTATAATATAATTGATTATATATCTACATAATTAATTATGCCGTAACGTGTTTCACTTTTTTTAAGCATACTTATGTACATGTGTGAAGAAAATATTTATACACATGTATGTATGAAGAAAGATAAAGAAGTATTGTGAGTTTTTATCAGTTCATTGTTTTCTCAATAGATATTATTTTACATAATTAAAGCCAAATGTCATTAAAAAGTTTTTGTGCACATTCTTATCCCCAAGTGAGTGTGATAACCATTAGCCTAACAAAAACAAGGATATTGTTAAGGAGAATATAGTTGTGGTAGTTAGTTCCATCAAACCATTCATGGGTTTACTCTTCTTCCTTCCAAAATTCCAATCTATGTCAATCATTTTATAACTTTTATTATTTCAACACGCTTTTGAAGATGTCTTGTCATTTTAATCACAATTTTTATTTTTATGCATTCTAATATTTGCATTCTTTCATTTGCATCATTATCAAATTTCTCTCTCAATATTTGCCTTTACATTCTTTATCATATTTTTCAATTTATTTTTCTTTCTTTTTAGAAAAATGTTAGTGATTGTTGTCTTTTTTTGCTTGCGGGTCAACTTAAATAACTTAAATATTTATAAATTTATATTTATATTTATCTATATTCCTCACCTACTTTTCCAACTTTTTAAAAAAGAAAAAAATAACCATTTATCTTATATAAATAAATATAAAATATAAAATTTAATTAATTTAATAATTGTTGTAATTTTCTATGTAATAATCTGTCTTTTTAATATGGAAAAAATTAAAAAAAATTATAAATATTTTAATATTATATTAAAATGGTAAAACTATTTTAAATGATTATTAAAAAATTATATTATAATATAAATTTGGCCATAAAAAAATGAGTAAAAATGACTACAGGGTTAAAATTAAAATTTAAATTATGAAAATAATTTTTTCTTTTTGAAATTTGCACTAAATAGTTATTTAATAAAATTTATTTTATATATTTACTAAATAATAATAGAAATTTATCTAATAATTTTATATATATATATATATATATATATATATATATATATATATATATGTACAAAAAATAAATATATCCTCGATATATAAAAAAGATAAATTCGTTTACTAATCACTATATACATTTATCCTTTTCTTCTTTTATATATTGATGATATATTTATTTACAAAAACGTAATAATAATAAGTTTTATTTTTTTCTAAAATTTATTTACATTTAATTTTTTTTTCTTATTTACAATTATTCTCAATGTTTTTAATTAACCATTTAAATCACTTTTCTCTTATATATTTTTATTTTTTAAATTTTCCTTATTTTGTTTTTCAGAAAATAAAGTGTGAGGATATAGTTAAAAGATTTATTTTAAAATATAGTTTGTCGTGGTAAAAAAATCTCATAGTACCTCCCATCTCACAATTATTTAAATTATATTACATTTTAATATCATAATTATTAGTTACTTTTGAAATTTTTTATGTATATATGTTTTGTCGTTTTCATCTTCTCAGAAATATGAACTACGATGATTTTGACATATAGGTGTCGTTTAGCTACGAATTGATGCAATATAAAAAATATATAAAAAGCTAACTGATAATCAATAAAAGATAAATTTTTATAGTAAAAATATCGTAAAATATAAAAAAAGTGCTATAATTATTTTTAATTAAAAAATTTAAATAAAAAATAATTATGAGACTTGATAATAATCACTATTCATAAAATAATTCAACCTACTGCGTCTGAGAGTTGAGTTTTTAAAGACTTGAAGATTAGGTAGCCGAATTTTTTTTCTGATATATAATATTAAAGAAAACGACATTAAATTCTGTTATAATATTTTTTTTCTACAGGTAGAAACAATTAAGTTATTATACATTAATTGTTAAACGTTGGCCATTGTTTCAACAGTTTCTGTCTATTGACTATTTTGACGAGTCATTTAGGTGTAGCATCTTATCCGTCAATTTATATATAATTTTTAGAGTATAAAATTTTATTATAAGGCCAAATTTGAACTATGAAAATTAATAGATTTTAATGTTTTGACCTTTTCAATTTTCAGATAATTTTTCACTACAAAAGGTCTAGTAATCAATAAGTAGTAAAATCATGCACTTTACCTAGATAATTTGTATTTAGTTTCAAGAAATATGATATTATACATAAGTAGAAGTAATCAATAAGTTTTTTTTTTATTGTTCTTAGTGATATTCATCTTGCTTATAAAAACGACGAATAGAAGTTTGAGTTTTGTGAATAAAAAATGTGATTAAAAGAGATTTTACTTAAAAAGTAGTGAATTTGGTTTTTTGATTGAAAATAAATATTGATAAACGTTATGAATATTTTATACTAATAATATAATTGCATAAAAACTAGTTTAGAAAAAATAAAAGGAAGATGTAATATTTTATTAATTTTTTTAAACAACAATTAACTAATTTTGTTGATGTGAGAACTTAGAAAATAAATTTAGAGAAGTAGTTAATTTTGTAAAAAGAGAATACTGCAATATTTTAATGATAAAAGGATTAAGTTACATAAAAAATTTGTAATAGCTGAAATTTATTTTATATAAAATTAACTATCTCTCTAAAAATTAATTTTCTAAAGTTCTTTGTGTTTTTTTAAGTTTTTGATCTTCTTATTTATATGTTTGATGATCAGAGACGGTCTCTGTGGTTAGAGTTACGAGAATAACATACCAGTTTCTCCTTTTGAGCAAATTAATATTTTTTCCTTTCTTTTTTAATCTAATTTATCTTTCTCTTTACATGTAAATTTTGCCTTATTGCATGTAATCTTAGAATTATTAATATAAATCTTTACTTATTAGTGATCATGATGACATGACCTTATCAATTGATATTTATTTTTATATTTTAATTTAGCTTCAATGACCTATGTCGTATCTTCAAATAATCACTGTTTGATTTCTTGTTGCCAACAGAATGAATACCAATTCAATCCAACATTCTGTCACTAATTTTTAATTGATATTGTGTTATCCCAAAAGCAGTACAAATATTTATTTAATTTTACCACATGCTCAAATAAATCCATCTAAAATCAATGTACGTACTGAGAACTTGAACAACATTAAAACCTAACCCCTCGGACAAATTTTAATCATAGATTAATTAAGGGTCTTCTGTTTCTTCTACGTCTTTATACTAATAATATTTTTTTCCCATGCTCTTAGCTTTTGTGCAGTATAGCTCATGCATTATGAAGGTATTTTAGCATTTTATAAAGATAAGAAATCCTTTTACACTTAAAAAAAATTAAAATATATATTTGGTTCTTATTTTCATTCAATTTTATCATTTTAGTCCTTATATTGTTTGTTTGTTCAATCAGATTTTAATTTTTGTCAATTTTGTTAAATTTAGTCTTTTTTTCTAATCCCATTTAAATAATTAACGGTAATGAACCGTGACTACCATGTGTGTCATTTTGTGATTTTTTTAATATTTTTTTAATTCTTTTAATTTTTTTAAATTTTGAAAAAAGTTCACGTGTCAACCCAACAATGTCTATGTGTCAGAGTCCATGTTTTATATTCAATTTGGTTCTTATATTCATTATTTTTGTTCAATTTAGTCTCATTTTGTTTAAAATTAAACAATTTTGTTCCTATCGAGATTGAGACAAAATTTATTTTCAAATTTATATAAAAGTTATAAGGATGTTTTATTAAGATTCATATTTTTATTAAATATTTTGGTTTTAGTGTTACAATTAGTTTAAAATTCATTTTCAAATTTTCATTCTAATTTTAAACTAAATTATTATCCCTTACGACCCAATTTTGACATCTCCAAAAAAATCTTCCATTATTCTTTGTGGTGGTTGCTTTAAAAAGCAATAATCTTTCGTCAAAAAAATCTTCCATTATTCTTTGTGGTGGTTGCTTTAAAAAGCAATAATCTTTTGTCACATTCACAAAGTTTTGGTTCAAAATGCGGAGATCCCAGTTGTGCAAATGACGACGCACTATACACTTCGAAAAACATAATTAACTCTTAAATTAAGTTTAAACACACACACACATATCGACTTAAAAAAGAAAAGCCAAAGTTCTTGCTTGCGAAAGCTCCAACTAACACCAGTCACTGCACTTGGACTTCTTTGCCTTAATGTAGTATAATCTAAACAACTAATTTTTCAAAGAACACGTCACTTTCCAAGTGGAATCTCAAATTTCTTTCATGTCCTCATTTAAAATATATTTAATAGTAATAATCTTATCACTTTTCAGCCTTTTTCATATATTTTCTTTACCACAAACGTAATGTTTAGATATTATAAAATATCATACTAAAGTGACGTTGATATATATATATAACCTCTAAAATAATATCGTACTAAAAGCAAGTTGTATGACAGTCAATACCGCCACTTACTAATAATTTAAAAATGCAGAAATAATACACATGCAGATAGTCAAGTATGGTTTAGTAATTTTTATTTTATGCCATCATGATCTTCCTTTGAACTTGGTCAGCAATGACATGGAACTATATTGGTCGGTGTGAATTGTTGATTGCTTTGCCAATATGTGACTTTTCTTGCATTATATATTAAGGTAGAGAAAAGTGACGATTATTTACTAAAGAAGTGCAATTTGTTTTGAATTTTATCAAAAAATTAATTCAAAATATTTAAAAGGATCCTCACTTAAATATTCATAATCTTATAGAAACTTACGAAGAAGAAAAAAATTATAGAAAAAGAGATGTGTGAAACGTATACTATATATATAATTTTGATGAAAGACAAATAAGAATAGAAGTCAAACCAATTCAAATGAATCATTAATCTTTTGAATATTGTAGAAAGGAAATTCAAGATATTGTTAAACCTAAACCCTCTACACCTGTTCCTTTACAGTATCACAATACTTCAGTAAAACTAAAAGATTTCATTACCCAAACAAGCATTTTACGAAAAGAATCAATTTCAATACTCACTGTAGAAAAATCTTGGGATAGAAATACCCCATAGCAATCTTCTATATATTAGGTTATTGCTTCCTGCACTTCCAGGATTACTAACAGTACTCCAAAATATTAATATAATACTCAAACATTTTGACTCATTGTACCACACTACACTACTGGCACCACTTTCATCACCGTCACCATCGCAAAACGAAGAGACTCTGTATAGAAAAAAAAAAAGAGAGCAAGTATAGAAAAAAAAGTTGTACCGACAAGTTTTTTCAAGAATGTATTTGATATGTTTCAAAAAGCTCTATCTAGTATATATTCAATGTAAAAGTTATTTCAAAATATATTTCATACATTTCGAAAATTTTGTTACAGGAATCACATTCTAGAAATTTCGTTTCAGAAATTTTGTTTCAAAAATTTTGTTCCAAAACTTTCGAAAACTTGTTGCGGAAAGTTTCTAGAACCCCAAAGTAAATGATGAGAACTGACTATACTATATTTAGACAACAAAAATAAGTCAATTGATCATCACTTTATACAAACTATTTCTTGATATAAAACTTCCTGTGGCCATGACCAACAGAACTTTATTAAACGGGGTGGAGAAAATCTTTTGAAAGGACACCCTATTATAAACTTAGAAATAGATCATTGTGACAAATTTGTGGATTAACATCAAAGTGAAACTTACTTATAATCACAAACATGTACCACATCAAAGGTTTTCTTCAAGTCATAATAGTAGATGGTCAACGTGATCATTGACCTTATCATCTCCTCCACCAGAAGGGTGTTCTAGCTCCCTGTGAAGGAGGTGGCGTAAGGATATCAAGCATTGTCTCCTTCTCTTTTGGGGTCAATGAAACACCTCTAACAAGGTCCAGAGCCATGATATGGACATTAGTCTTTTGTTTATGCTTCTTGTAAGCCCATCCTCCTGCAGCTGCAGCAGCAATTAGGACCTATTTGAAAGAACATATTTTCGGAATCAGCAAAATTTAAACTACACTAAAGTAAAAAGCAAACACAAGTCCTTTCAGCCCTCCAGAGAAAAACTTTACAGGTGATAACCACAAAGCTGCTGTCTGCATATCAAACTTGGGCGTATAGAGTACAGTCTCTCCAAATTCGTCCTCAAGCTTTTTGTAGATTTCCTTGTCACTCTTTCCAGCCCCAATTTCATCACGAATTAACTGAGAAACAATACAAGTGCTTAAGGTTTGTTTGATAGAAACAAGGCTCACTTTCAAAAACTGCTAGCAAACATGGCTGTTTTTTCATTTTAAACAAATTCTGAGCAGAAATGGAACAAAAGCAGACATAAAACTAGACAAGAAACTTCAAAATCTTAAAACATATGTTCTACAAACATAGGAAAATCAGTTATTTCACACGCCCGAAATTCCATCACAAGCCTAGCATATTTTGTTTAATTCTTTTGTAGCTTTATCAAGACAAAAATTCAGATTAATGACAATGAAGGGTACAGAAAACAAAAGACTTAATTCAAAGTAAATGAAGTTTTACGAATCGTGTATCCAATTAAATCAGAAAGGGGAAGTTTCGTTTTCTTTTTTCTTTTCCTCCTGTAGGTTGCAAGAATGAAAATTGGCAGGCATTTAATTGACAGAAAGCCAAAATAAGCCTCAAAGAAGATAAACTATACAAATAAACAAGAAAGCACCATGCATTACTCCACAAAAGTTGAACTGTTACCACAAGGGAAAGCTGATTAAAAAGTAATGCATTCAAATGATACATTAATATTTGATAAATCATTCTAGAATTTACATAAAAAAAGAATTTGCGTGTTCAATGTTAATTTTTAAGTCGCAAACAAAAAACAACAATCTGATATTAGACTCCACCCTTATGCACCAATGCATCTCAGTCCCTTCTCCTAATTATTTCAGGTTTAGAAGCTATTTGATGTTCCAAACAAGTAGTTGAATGAAACACAAAATAAACACACTAACAGAATCATGTTTCAATTGGCACTAATGAATTAATTAATAAGTAACGACACCCATATCAGAAAGTAAAAGTGCATAGAAAAGCACCTTCCTGAGCAAAATGGCAATGTCTGCTTGAGAATCCTCAATGGACTGACTCCCACACTCCGTGCACCTCACATTGTGACTAATGTTTCTAGCCCGAGCATCAACTATCATTGCCTTCTTCACTGCATCATCCTCACTCGCCATTCCAACCTACCCAAACAAATACCATTAAAACATTCAAAGGAAAAAAAATAGGACTTCGTATGCTGCGCTGGAGAGAAAGTAAAGAAACTTCTGTTTCAGCCACACATTTCACCAAAACGAAACCAAAAAAGAATCACGATCCTTAACTCTAGCACGTAATGATCATGACATGCTCTTTATTCCCGCTCATCACCGCCGCACGATTGCTTCTCATCCAAATCCAAAGAGACTACTACTGGATATTGCTCATTGTTATTCGCAAAGAAACCTACGCCGGAGGTGACATTAAAGCCACCACCGTTATCCTCGGATTCAACTCCAGAATTTCATTCTCAGCATCAAATCAAGTAAAATTTGAACCGATATTTTGATTTTTGAGTAAGATTTTTGTTATTTAAATTGAAAATCTGCGTTCTGGAATGTACAGAGTAATAATAACTACATCTGGAATTGACTGGATTGATTTCTATATGTGATAATGATTCTAAAACAGAGAACAAACCTAGTTGATAGTTCATGTAAATGCTATTATTTTATCTCTTTGCATTTTCTATTATTTTTATTTTTATTATTCGATCATCGTGTTTGTCGGGAGTAACAGAACATACAAATAAAAGAAACATAAACCCAAAACCCTAATAAGAAGAGCAGAAAATTACAATGTCATTCACCACGAAACTCATAAACAAAGCATGCTACAGCAACAAAAAGAGGTAATCATGCAACAAACCTCCTTTCTCCAGATTCACTCTGGCTTCTCTTTTCTCCAGGCTTCTACGACTTTCTCTTTCTCTCTTTACCCTCTCTTCTCTTTCTGTCTCTAAAATAACCCCAATTCATCCCTAAACTACACTTAGGCTACGAACCTGAGTTGAAATTTGTGATTGTCAAAGGACAAAAAATGGAAAGTATAGACATTGAAGGGGCTGGTACCTAGAGAAGGGAGTGAAAGGGAAATAAAAAACAGTTATAATTAATTATTATTTATAAAATAATTAATTATTATTTATAAAATAATTAATTTTCTTTTTTTAAATTTGTAATCTTCTAATCTTTAAAAATTTTAATTTTATAATTTTTTTTTCAATAATTTCTTTTTATTTTGTCATTTTTTCTTTTTTAATTTTCATTTTTCTATAACATTGTTATTATTTATATATTTTACTTTTATTATCTCTTTCCTTTCAAAAGAAACTATTTAAATCTTTATCCTACTTTTAAAGCATAAAAAATTTAAATGATCCGGAGAAAATTGAGTATTAGACGGTAATGATACATGAAAAGAGGTCAATTTTAATAAAAAAAATATGGTTGAACCTAATTTATCAAATAATACATCTATGGTGGGATGAGAAAACAATTGGTGAGTGCGTTTAGAACTATTTAGTCTACACAAAATCGTCAATTTCCTTCTTTTTTTTATGTACTAGTAGTATTGAGACTGAAAAGGAGCTAGTGCAAGATTTAATGAAACTTTTTTGAAACATTTCATAAATCAATTTGGAAATGATGTCTTTTTAACAATGAGGATAACAATATGGTTTGGCATTGATAGGAAGGGTGTTAGGAAAGAGGAGTATGTGATGATTGTGAGATCGTGGGGTGTTTGAAAGATTTCTTGTTGTTCTAGGAGGACGAACTAGATTGGAAATGGGAGTAAATAAAAGGGTGGTGAAGGGGTTTGTAAGTTCATATCTAAAGAAAGGGATGGTGTGAGGGTTGTTCAATAGATAATAGGTTAACAGAAGCAATGAAGTGATTAGATAGAAATTGAAAAAATTAGTGATAGTTGATTGGGGTAGGGGAGGTGGTTGGAGTGGCATGGACAATAAATTGTTGGTTATGGTGAATGAAAGTTATCTTAGGATGGAAAAATCTGCTTTTGTGGTTCTTAAGGTGTGTAACCATTTGATGCCTAAAACAACATATACACCTTCAATAGGTAAGAGAGAGAATGGGATGCTAAAGATGGAGGCTTAAAGGGTTATATCCACTAAAGGACAAATTCCTTGGAAGTGAATAAAGGCATTGTTCCATACCATGACAGGAAAAAACAAGGGTTGGTTGAATGGGTAGGTAGAGCTAGTGTGCATTTTTGGGTTGAAGGATGTTGTGGAAATTGCCATAATCAACTAGAATAGTGACTAGCAGGTTGTGAATGAGGCCAATGAATTTTAAGGTTTTAGGGGATGGGTTTCCTATTAGAGCTTGATGGGATAAATGAAAGTGGATGGTGTATGGGATATTAGTGATGATTGTAGGGTCAACACAATAGTTTTGGGGGCTTTCCTAATTATCCAAGAGCAACAGAAAACATGAGGTATAACATTTGTAACCTAGTGTAAACTTTTCGTCACAGTTGTAACATAGTCCTTGGACACGACGCTCTTGGAGTTGGGTTGGACTAGGACATTTAACGAATATGTGAGAGGATGTGGTGTGGGTATGGGAGGGACGAGTTGTGGTTGTAGAAGGAGTAATGGTGGTATTAGGGATAAAAGGGTGATCAGGTTTGGGTTTTAAGTCTTGCATTTTATCATCTATTAATTTGGTCAGGCCAATAGCTTGGGATAGGGAATAAAAGTTAAGTATGGTGAGTTTTTGTCAAATATTAGGTTTTAAACCTGATAGAAAACAATTAAGGATGATATTAGGGAATACAATTTCTTTTTTTTTTTTGAAATGGGCTTGGTATGTTGTGATAATACCATGTTGTTGTAGTTTGAAAAGTTATGCCTGGTGGTTGGTGTAAGAGGATGGGCCAAAACAAAGTTCAAGAGATCGGGTGAAAGGTGGCAAGTTGGTAAATAGGTTTTTGTGGTGCATCCACTTAAACGAACTAAGGGCCTCTCCTTTCACATGGAAGACAATCATAGGTAGTAGGATGTTTGAGGGTATTTGGTAGAAGGTGTAATATTGTTCGACTTGGAACAATCAATCAAGAGTATCAAGACCTTCAAAGAATGCAAGTTGTAACTTGGGTGATCTAATAAGTAGTGGTAGGAGAAAAAGATGTTGAGCTTATGTGGTCATGGTGGTGGTGTGGTGAAAGTGAGCATTCATGTTGTTAGTGAGAAAGCGTATGGAGGTGGTGTTGTGAGATTCACCATGGATTGAAAATGTATGGTTTGTATAGGGGAGCTAAAAGGTAGAGTGACAAGAACGGGGTAAAGCGGAAACGGAATGGACTCGTTTTTTTTTTCTCTTCCAGAGCGTTTTGGCGATGGTCTTGTGACTCCATGTGGGTTTTGATGTTTAAAAGACGCACCTAGATTGTTAGAAAGAGTTCTTTGAGTTCCTTGAATTGAGGTTTGGGAGCCCTTAAGGAAACAATGAAAACACCAATGTTAGGGTTTTGCAATAACTATACTAAGATAAGAGTATGGGGGTTTCTCCCTACACCTCCAACAATCTCTCCTGTATCCCCAAAAGGAAATTTATTTCCATGTTTACCCATGGCAAAAATTAAGAGTAACTGCGTCTCTCTTTTTTACCGCACCTCTGCACCCTAAAACTATACACCTTCACCCTCTGCACCCCAAAACACACCCCAATAAAGCAAAGAATCAGATTCCCTACACCCCCAACAGAAGAATCTTGACCAATGTTAACCTAGGTGCGCGTAAAGAGCCTCCCTCTTCTCCCACTGGTCTTCTCCCACACAGCCTTCATCCTTCTTCTTCCTCTTCCTCCCACACAGCCTCCATACACCGTTCTTCTCCCCACCTCCACAGCCTCCTTTTCTCCTCCACACACCGTTCTTGTTCCCAGCGTAGCCTCTTTTTCTCCTTTCGCACAAGTCCGCAGGCTCCATCTCTCCATTTGCACATTGAAGTAATGTTATTGTATTTTAATTGATTTAATTGATTTTAGCAATAAATTAGAAGATCTGTTTCATCAGAAACGGTCTTTGAATATTTCACAGAAACGGTTTTCCAAATCCGTTTCGAACATGCGTGAAACGGAATACAAATTCCGTTTTTTTTTTAACGAAACGGAGTGTGGAATCCGTTTCCCAGTAAGCTGAAACGGAACTCACATTCCGTTTTGTTTTTATTTTTTGATTTTAGCTGAAACGGATTGTGAAAGCCGTCTCCCAGAATGCTGAAACGGAACCCAGAATCCGTTTTGGGTGTGTTTTTTGATTTTTCATTGAAACATAGTGTGAAATCCGTTTTAGACTCTTTTCTGTGCATGCATGTGAGTATTATATTTTGTTTCTTTTCTGTGCATGCATGTGAGTATTAACATTCCAGATTCAAGTGGGTGGTTGAGATCAGACTCCCCAAGAATCGCACTCGTCTCTAGCTTGGTACATTCGAAACCGCTGAAGAAGCAGCTTTGGTATACGACAACGCAGCGTTCAAACTCAGAGGAGAAAACGCGAGGCTCAACTTCCCTCATCTACGTCACCACGGACCAAGCGTCTACGGTGACTTTGGGACCTACAAGCCTCTCCGCTCTGCAGTGGACGCCAAGCTCCAAGCCATTTGTCAAAGCTTGGCCATCACCACACACAAGGAAGAAACAGCAACAACATCGGAGTTTGAGGATGTTAAGGTGGGGATTCAGACAGCATCCTCGCCCTTGTCGGATGAATATTCCTCCTCCTCTTCTTCTTCTGCAGGCTCCTCTTCACCTGAATCTTATATCACTTTCTTGGATTTCTCGGATTCTTATGAAGCAATGGACAATCTTGGGTTGGACCTGGAGAAGTACCCCTCAGTGGAGATTGATTGGGCAGCTTTATCTGAGTCATCATGAACGATTAATTAGTTATCACTGTTCTCTCTGTTGAATATTGGTTTAGGCTTTCCGTACTTTTGTATTTAGGTTTGGTTTTTTTGTGCGTCTTGGGAGCCACTGCAATCAAACTTTTAACTGTTGCAGTTGCTTTAGTGCAGATAGGTGAGTCACAGTGGTCATGGTTTTCTTGGTCTGCTGGTGTTTTTTTATTCCTTGCGTGACCAGGGGAGCTTCTACTTCTCTTCATGTTCATACACTAATTTACAATCGATGATTAAACTAATTTAAATTTAAAAGTGTATTTTAGTATACTTTCGAAATTTTTAAATCGTGGTAGAGAATTCTAACCTCTGTTATAAATGAACTACTTTTTTTCTTGAATTGGACTTTTTTTCTTTGAATATATTAGTCGCATGCAGGGAAAATTGTTGTGCTAATGCTTACAAAGCAAATATAGTGTGAAGCGAATAGTAATGATAGTTAAGAATCTGTGGAGAAATGAAGAAGATGCGCATAACTTGTGTGTCTTTGTGATCTTCAATTTTGACTTTTGAGATTGTTGTTGTTCACTTTAGATGTAATTGTTTGTATAAAGATTTTGATTATGGTAGAAAAAGAATGTGAACGAGATCTGAAGTTGCAACTCAAAGATAGTAAGAATTGATTTCGTGAGGAAGGGATAAAGCTATAATCCTCCGCGTTCCTTATTTCCTACTTTACAACCTTTAATTATGTGACTTTGCGGCAACATAAAACAAAAAGTAAATAATCATCAATTTAAATAAAAAATTAAAAACCCCTTTATTTTTATAACTATGATTTAATACCTATAAATCTGCAGGATAAATGCTTCCTCATATACACTTATTTAAATTAAAAATGCTTTAACATAGAATGAAGTTGGTAACATGGTTATGGCTTTTTCAATGCATGCACTGCTTCATGGCTTCTGAAACGCTATGACTACCTCGCTCATGAAAAAGAAGACAATGATCTCACAACTCTCCAATTGCTGGCAAAGATGCCCTCCACCTTTAAAAGTCAGACCCAAATGGGTCCTTTCAAAAATTTAACATACCTTTGTATGTCTTCTTCTCCATCCATATATATAATTTAGCTTTTGAATTACAGACATGCATGTGCATGTTATTATTAGAATGGTCATGTAAATTCATGAAACGTTGATGGTTGTGGGTGGTTCTTTTGGGTTTCAAAAACTACTTTCTCTTTCTTCCTTGTTCCTTTCTCTTTCACGTGAAAGCAAGGTTTGGCTTTCTTTTTCTTCCTTTTCTATTTCTCTCTCACGTAAACATATCAAGCCTGGAATGGGTGTGTGCTTATGCAGTAGTTGGTGTAGGTGGGGGTTTCCGTGAGTTTGAGTGCATGGTGCATCAGTTGTTGGTTTCACTGAAGGGTTGTTATTATGGAATGTGTTATCTTTGTAGAGTGAGGGGCTTACGTTTGAGGAAAACTCAAAAGTTCCACTTCCACAGAGACATACATGGATAGTGAATACACATTCCGTTTCACATATTTAATAAACGGATTATGTAATCCGTTTGGCGAAAAAATTTAAAATTTAAAATTTATGGAGAACGGAATACGAATTCTGTTTCATAAAGTTGTGAAACGGATTCTGTAATCCATTTCAAAAAAAAATTTGAAATTTTTTTTGAAACGGAATACAGAATCCGTTTCACAACTTTATGAAACGGAATTCGTATTCCGTTTCCCATAAATTTTAACTTTTTTTCGCGAAACAGCTTACGTAATCCGTTTCGTAAACGGATGCCAAAATGCGTTTCATACAAGATTCTGTGTTGTTTTTTGAAACGGAATGTGAAAGCTGTTTCATAGTTTCTGAAACGGAATACGAATTCCGTTTCACATCATAAACAGAAAAAAAAAAAGTTAAAGCTCAAGGACCACACAATAATGAAACGGAGAATGAAACTGACAAAATTTTAAATGAAGGCAGACGGAGACGGAGAAGGAGAAAAAAACTGGAGAAGAAATAGTATTGTTTTGGGGATGCAGTTGGCGACACAGTAACTTTTACCTGAATATTAAATAAGGATATAATAGTAAATTTTGGGAGTATAGAAGAACTGTTGGAAGTGCAGGGAGAAGCGCCCTAAGAGTAAAAGGGAAACTTGGTATAGCAAAATGGTTGTCTGTTTTATTCTAAAAGCAACCACCCTAAATAGGGTATTCTTTTTGGGCCAAAAGTCCCCTGGACTTACAAGGAAAATAAAATGCATAATATTTTTGTGTTAACTAAAAAATGAAATCCTTCATCCATTTGGGCTATCCACTTGTCTCGCGGTTCTGTTTATTAAAATGGACCATGTTGTATCACTTACTGTAAGAAAATTGATGAACAAAGGAGAGTTTGTAATCCTAGTTTCTGGATTTCGATTCAAAGCTTAAATTAGATTATGCCATTGTTTTGGATTCATCAACTAATCGATACCATAGAAAATCATGGACTCAATTAAGTCCATATTAATCAAGGGCGGACCATTGTTGTTGTGACACTAGGGAGCCACAACTCTTCCAAAATTTTTAATTTATATATATATATATATATATATATATATATATATATATTTATATAAAAAAAAATATATATATTTTAAAATTATATTTATATATTATTATATTATTTATATTTTAATAAAGTTTTTTATCATCTTGTCCAATTTCTTTATATTTATTTATATACATTTATTGCTAAAAAATAAAATAAAAATCAATTATGACAAAAGAAAAGTAGAGTTTTATTTTTTATCATAAGGTTCTTTCACAGTACGTCATCAAAAAACATGATGGTAGAAAGAAAGATAAAAATATAGATTGAGAAACAAATATTGGAAAAATATAAAGATTAAAAAACACATTATCACAATATCTCTCATGAATCAATGTTAATATCCTATTATTATTTGTGTATTTATGATTCTTCTATTGCGATATTTCTTTCAAATTAGTATAACCCTAAATTATGAAATTTAGCAATTTTGTATTTTTCGCTGCATATGGTAAAATATGTAAAATTTTATGGATATATCATAGACTTCTTTACAAATTCCATATTAAAGTTTTTTTACCGTCTCGTCCATTTTATTTATATTTATTTATTTATTTATGTGTATACCTTAGGAGTTTTCAAATAATAACACCCACCCAATGACCCTCATCCTTTGTCCACCAAGTTCCTCCAAGATGTGATCTCGCTAACAAGTACTTGACTCGCTTAGTATCCAATTCCCTTTGAGTTTTTTAGATTTTATGAAAATATTTTCACTTAACGAGAAAACTAACTTGCCCATCAACCAAGTAGTGGAGTGAAAATTTAAGAATTTTTCCCAATGAGATCATACCTCGTCTAGCGACCTAACCATCTTGAGCCCTCTAATTTCTTAGAAAATATTTTAACTCAACGACATTACCGGTTGTTAGGCAACCCAAACACTTGGTAGTCAAATTCGCTAAGCTCACACAAGTGAATCGTCTTGAGTTCTCTAATCTCATTTTCAAATTTTTGATGATCAGGTGGTGACTCATCCAAATCTTCATAAAAATTTAAAACATTTGTTTTCTACTTTGCAAATTTAGAATTCTTTCAGGTTTATTTGTGTTAATTGTTGCATAATGACATTCACTTTTACTTTAATAAATACATATGACTAAAATCAAATATGTATTCAATTATCTTAATTATTAATGAAGTTTAAACAAAACTAACAAAATTAAATATTGTATTAATATTTTAATTTTTTTCTTATTTTTATGGTACTCAATAAATATACCGATACTTGTTATACTTAATCAACTATTTATTCTAAAAAAAATTAAGAAACTCTTATACTATGATAAAATTATTTATATGTAATAATTTGATTACATTTTTAATTAATGTATAATCTCTAACTTTTAATTTGCAGTTCCTACTATCAAGAAAGAGTCAAAGTGCAAAAATAAAGAAAATGAATAAATTTCAAGCAATTCTTGGAAAAATTGATACCGGTGCAGCTGGTCGGTAATGTTGAGGCTTGAGCCATCACACTAGTAAACCTATTGCAGAAGGAAACCTCAAGCATTAAACCTAAGGCTAAGCCATGAAGATCCCTACTTTAGGAAGTTATCTTAGGAACTACAACACCAAAGTATGAGGCTTGATCCATATAAGAAACCCACCTAGGGAGGAAACTATACAACTGAAGCCATAAGTGCACTACTGACACTACCTTGGATAATTTATAAAAACAGAGTTGCACTCTTGTTTAGAGAGACTTTTTGTGAGGGTTCTTTTGAGAGACTCCTATAGAATTTTTGTAGACACTTTCCCTTGTACTTAGTAAACATTATTTGAGGGTAAAAGAAGAGACAATTCTTCCATATGTTGTAATGTTCTCATCTAGTTAGAGGAGCTAAATCTTTAAGTGTTGAAGCAAAGATGTAACCCCTTTGGAACTCTCTTACACTACAAGAAAATGCATCATTAACAACTAATTTTAGTGACCAAAAGTTGTTAGTCAATATAATGACCAATTTATATATCAAATTACAAAATAAAAAACTATTGGTTACTAAAATAGTTACTATTATGAATAAAAAGTTATAATTGGTCTCTAAATTAGTTTTTAAAATTTAGCTACCAAAAGAAATTGGCCACTAAACATTAGCTACCAAGGTTTTTCTTACCAAGGGAATTGATTTCTAAATTAGTCATTAATTAATTAGTGACTAATTTAGCGACTAATTATAATTTTTTATTCATAATAGTAACTATTTTAATAATGAATAATTTTTTTATTTTGCAAATCAGTATCTAAATTGGTCATTATAGTAACTAACAACTTTTGGTCACTAAAACTGGTTGTTAATGAGACATTTTCTTGTAGAGTTATATTGTCTGCTTTGGAGCGTGGAACTCAATCTCGGTTTTGTCCTTAAAATGCGTCTCAAGAGATGGAAGGAGGAAGTAGTATTTAAACTGGACTTGAACTCAACTTCTAAATGATGTGAGAATTATTAGGTGTACAGTAAGACATTCAAAGAAAATTCCTAAAACATGTTTGATTGTATCTTTATAAATAAAATGTGCATCAATACAAAAGATGAAGAAGGTGGTGAATCTAACTTTTAACATGTCTTTAACATGTGCATCCCTTGAATATGTTTTTGATCCAATTTTAACACTTTAGATACATACTATTTTTCACATCAAATATGTTTTTCTGTTTTTATACTTTTCATGCAACCCAAACACTCTTTTATTCAACTCAAACCGTTATACTTTGTGTTTGTTACCAAAACCTTGTGGTATTCAATCCCCAAATTTATTGTTTTTAGGTGATTATGCTTCCAATTATTGACAAGTCTTTGGTTTCTTTTTTTAGGTTTGCTGTAATGAGAATTTTCAATTCCCACATTTATTGTTTTACGTGATGATCCTTCCAGTCATTGACAAGTCTTTTTATTTGTTTCGTGGAATGTGATATGGCCAATACACTCCATAAAAAAGTTCCACTCTGGAATGGGATTGCTCAACTCTTTTCTAAGTTTCTTTATTTACTTAAATGATACTGTCTAAATAAAATAATGTTCACATCAAATAGTATAATAAAATCATATGAAATTAAATATAACTAACGACTGAAAACAAAATATTAGATTTTTTTTATAATGACTTTTGTAATTCACTTTTATTAAGATTTTATTGTATTGTAATTTGTTTATCTAAAACCTAGTTCAAACACCACTAAAAAAATATCTAACACTTAAGTCATAATCGTTAGTTAAAAAATCACATTCCTTTTATCTAGATACTGTAAATTATTGAAATAAAATTTTAAGTCAAGATACAAATTCCATGATAATTGTATTAGCTTTTAAATATGATAGAAATAAATTTGATAGATAGTTGTACTAGCTTTTAAACATGATAAAAATAAATTTGATAGAGTTAATTTAATTTTTTATATCAATTTTATACTAAAAGAAATAAAATGGTGGTATCTGTGAGTAAAATTTATGTTTCTTCAATTGACATATATAGGATGTTGTTAATAGTATTTGAATCTTTGCACCCTAGACTCTATTCAACCTACCAAACACAACTACCACGCAATTCTCAAATCATTCAAACAAGCTAAGTTTCATATTATACTTCTAATGCAAACCCCGTTTTATTTCTGTGTTTTAACTATATAATATACATGAATTCTTTTATCTTTTATTTTTTACATTTTATTTGCTAAGAGAAGCTATTTGAGATAGGAAAGTCACAAATATTGTTGTGCTTATTAAAAAAGGAATTTTTTCGACAAAAAAATAAGTTATTATTGGATTATTTATATTTACATAACTTAACATTAATTTATGAATTAATATAAAACTGTAAGAAAAAGACAACTTTTAATATATATGATATGAGATAATAATTGTACATGGTTAATTATTTTTATAATAGTAAAATAGCATTAATATTAATATGATTTTCAATTAAATATTTATAATTATAATAATTATTTATACTTTCCTTATTCATCGAAAAAACTATTTATTAAAATTTAAAAAGATGTATGTTTTATTTATTTATTTGTTTTATTTTAATTTTTGTAAATAAACAGTTATAATCCTAAATAAAAGTAGAGTTTAATTTCATGGTTATTGTGAAATGACGTATATAATAAGTAAAAATAATAATCATAATTTTAAGGGAATAATCATATATATATATATATATATATATATATATATATATATATATGTTTATTCTTTTAAAACTGTGATGATTATTTTTTCTTATTATAAGGTTTATTTCGTTATTAAATGTTATAATCTTTTTAATTAATTAGTAATGTGATAAGTTTGACTAAGAGTTTTCCAAGTCTTCCCCCAAACCGTTGGAGGAGGCTATCAAATTTATTGTTACTAATCAAACAAACTATTGGAGGCAAGATGTATTCTAACATATATTAACATTAAATTTTTATAAGTAATCTCGTAAGAAATACAATAAGAAATATTTTAGATTAAAAATTGATATAAACAATAAGTATTTAATAATTATATAAGCTGATTTAGAAATTATTGTATAAATTAAAAATGGTTAAACTTATATTAAGTTTTCTTTTCGAGACTTAGTTCTAGTTTACCATATATTTTTGTTTTGAAAAATTAACACAAAATTATTTTTCTTTTCATAATCTAACAGATAATTGTGGTAAACATTTTCTGTTTGAGAGTGTATGTGATGGTATTAAAGTAATAAAAGGCTAATTTTAACCAATAATAATTTGAATATGATTTTGTCTTCTCTCATATCTTGACTTGACTCTTCTTTTGGTAGGCTTGTGCTACGTACGTAGGATCTAAACTTGAGTTATGTGGTTGTGTTGTATTTCGTTTTCTATAATGCGATGACCCAATTTTTAAAGTCTTCTTGATTTTGTTTCACTATACAATTCCCACATTTATTGTTTGACGTGATGATTGATCGAGTCTTCTTCTCCAAGTTTTTTTTTTTACTTACATGAAACTATTTAGATAGAATCATGTTCACATAAAATAGTATAAAACATAATAAAAATAGGTTAAATTACCCTTTTGGTCCCTCTATTTGTCATGAAATTTCATTTTGGTCATCACGTTTTTCGTTGTCTCAATTTGGTCCTCACTTTCTTAAAAATGACTCAATTTGGTCCTCACCGTTAACTTTGACCAGACGGTGTTAAAGTCAACGTCACGTGTCAATTTCTGGTTTTTTGAATTTTTTTAATATTTTTTTTTGAATTTTTTTTGAATTTTTTTTATTTTTTTTATTTTTTTTTTATTTTTGACACGTGTCACTTCACAGTTTTGCCACGTGTCAAAGTGACTCAATTTGGTCCCTATATTTGTTTTTAGTTTCAATTTAGTCCCAATTTTTGTAAAAGTGAAGCAATATTGTCCTTCTTCAAATTGACACTAAATTTACTTTTTTATAAATTTTATGGTGATATTCTTACTAAAATTAACGTTTTTATTAAATATTTTTATAAATATTTTAAATTAACTTTAAATTCTACATAAAATATTAGACTTTGATTTTGTTTGAACTTGAAATTTAGTTCCTAAATTTATGTATGACAAGTTATTTGATTTTTAATCTTTACCAAGTTTGTATAATATGATACACTTGATGCCTTTATATATGATGACAAAATTGTTAATTTTTGAAATTAAGTTTGGGATTTAACTTTGTTTAATAATAAAACTAAAAAAAATTATTTAAAAATATTTCTATAAATATTTAATAAAAATGTCAATTTTATTAAGAATATCATCATAAGTTGTATACAAAGATTAAATTGAGTCTCAATCTAAGGAGGGACAATATTGCTTCATTTTTACAAAAATTGGGACTAAATTGAAACTAAAAACAAATATAGGGACCAAATTGAGTCACTTTGACACGTGGCAAAATTGTGAACTGACACGTGTCAAAAAGAAAAAAATTCAAAAAAAAATTAAAAATTCAAAAAAAAAGTTCAAAAAATATTAAAAAAATTCAAAAAAACCAGAAATTGACACGTGGCATAACACCGTTTGGTCAAAGTTAACGGTGAGGACCAAATTGAGTCATTTTTAAGAAAATGAGGACCAAATTGAGACAACAAAAAACGTGAGGACCAAAATGAAATTTCATGACAAATAGAGGAACCAAAAGGGTAATTTAACCATAAAAATAATATGAAACTGAATCTCAACAATTGAAAAAATTCTAATATTAGATTTTCTTATAACACAAGATGAAGATCCTAATCTGAAAAATGTGAGGATAATACAAATTCAAAGGGCTTTAGTATGGTCATTCACTCTTTTCACGACAATATGCACTAAGTCTCAACACAACCTAAAAAAATTCCTCCTTTACACAACCACATTTGCTATCGCATAAAGTCTCGACACTTTCTTGAAAATGTAAATGAGACACGAAATCAATTGACACAAAAGATTTAATATTATCTCTAATTCAAAACTTTATAAGATTATTTCATTCTTATATAGTAATCAATTTTTTTATTCCTTGATAACAAATAATATATAGATATTGAAATGTTAACATAATTTGGGATGTCAAAATTTAAAGTAGTGTCTAGTACGAATAGAGATGTCACGGTGGGTAGGATACATATAGTAGTTTTTCCACATCCTATTTACTGGATAAATATTTATTCCATACCCATCCCTATATCGGTACAAGTATATGTTATCTGGATATCCGCATATTTTTCTAATATTTACGAATATTCAAGGATACTCGTTGATATTTACAATAAAATAAAATAAAATATTCAACAATATATTTTAACCATAAATTTAAATAAAATACAATACATAACATTCATAAATTTCAAACAAAGTCTAAATAATCCATTTAAATAGTGTTGAATGACCATTTATAAAGAAATGAAGATTCTTTTTTAAAACTAATTGATCAAAAATAACTCATTTAAGATCAATGTATTAATATTTTAATCATGTTTTTTAATTTAAATTATAGTATATGGGTACGAGTATCTATAAATACAAATACTAGATACCCCTACCTACTTTGTTAACATGTAAATATATAAAATATATGTATCCATTATCTTAGTCCGTGTGTATCTATTTGTAATATTCTTTTTTTTTTTTTTTTCAAACTTCATTCGAATTCTTTTGACCTACCAGAATATGAACTTATTTGGATTTGTAAATCGAGCACCCCTGTAAGCAAGTTAATACATATCTAGTTTTTCTAAGTTGTGAAGCATAAAAGAAGTTATCTTTTAAGTATTATTGTACTTTGGATTTATTTGAAAAGTGAAGAAAAAACAGTATAATGATATTTGGTTTACCAAAGAGTAACTGACTTTTCAAAGTCTTTTTGTTTTGTTTTGTTTTGGAGAAGTGGTGTGGAAGGGACCATCTCACAATACAATTTCCACGTTTACTGTTACGTGATTATGCTTCCAGGCTTTTTACAAGTCTTTTCCAACTCTTTTTGTTTCTTTCGTGGAATGTCATATAAATGCATTTCATGAAAATTTCCGCGTAGGGGAAGGGATTGCTCAAGTCTTTTCCTTTTCTTTTTTATTTACTTATATGATCTATCTAAATAAAATCATGTTCACGTAAAATACCAAAGTATTAAAAATCATATGAAGTTGAATCTCACTAACAACCGAAAAAAAAAATATATTAAATTTTATTATTTTTTAGAGACTTGTGTATCTTTTTCTTAAGATTTTTATGTTTTTTGTAAATTTTTTTTCAACATTACAGTAAAAAATGATATCTAAACATAGTTCAGACATTACAGTAAGAAAATATCTAAAACTTAAGTGACAATCGTTCATTATTTAAAAAATATATTCTTTTTATTTTAGACTCGGTAAATTGTAGAAATAAAGTTTGAATTCAAGATAAAAATTCCTAGAATTGTATTAGCTTTTAAACATTATAAAAGTTTATGATAAATTCTAGCTTTTTATTCTGGCTTTTATTGAAGACTACCCTACAACTTATGGTAAACTGCTGGGTTTTTATTTTATTGGGATAGAGCGGGAAGAGTGAAAACCTTTAAATAACTTATACCGCCTTTAACACAAAACTTTGGCTCTAGTTATAATTGTTTCTATATGTCATTCAAATTTTTGATGTCTTCATGTGAGGTTTTCGAATAATAATTTGATTCCTAAGAATCTCTTCCTCAACTAAGTTAGTTTTACAATGAGTTTCTATCACAATATTGACATACTTTGTTCTGTCCATTTATTTCAATGTGTTTTTCCTCTAAATGTAATTCTTGATGGATCTTATCCCAACAAAATATACTTGCAAGTTAGTCAAAATCGAAATATTTAAATAGTAAGATTCTATAATTTTACATAGTATGTACGAATTAGATTATACATATAATCGTACATAGTAAAATGGGTAAGATCGTCCTACAAAATCTTAAAATGATATAAATCTACATCTTTTAAAATTTTTTGTTGATGGCTTTTTCATCTTCTTGAGTAAATGCATTCAACTTAAATTAAACCTACCTAAGCCTAAGCCTAACTAGAAGTTAATGTAATTAAAATTTTCCATTTTTAGGTGTGTTATCACCGTATTTTATCCAATTAAAAATTAATATAATTATTATCAAAATTTATTTTCCAATTAAAAATTAATACAAGTTGCAACACCACAACACAATTAAAACTTAGGGTTAAATATGTTTTTTGTCCTTTAATTTTTAGTGAAAATTGGAATTAGTCCCTTTTAGAAGTTTTGGACCAATTTAGTCTCTCATCTTTAGAAATGCGTGAATTTAGTCATTTAAACCCAAATTTTTTCAAGTTTATTTGATGTTTCAAATACGTTTCTTAACTAATATTGAAGTGAAAATGTGTCAAATGGTATAAACAAACTACCACGCATTTATTTAGTTGAGAGACTAAATTGATTCAAGATTTCTAGGAGGACACTAATTCCAATTTTTACTAAAAATTTAAGGATAAAAGACATATTTAACCTTAAAAATTAATATAATTAAAATTTTCTTTCTTTTAGCCACAAATTTTGGATAAAAATGAAACACTTATTTTGCCTATATAATTTCATTTCAATTATCTTCGTATCCCCGTACCTTATTATTTAAGTTTTAAAGGTTAAAATTTGATTAATTTCTACTTCTACTAAAAATCAATAATCATACCTGTCAAACTCAATATGGTGGTAAAGAAGATGATATTCTTGTTATTCCACTACTAAAAGAGGATATGTTTTTATTAATGTGCTCCATGAGGAGATAGAAAATCGTTTTGGTTTTTGTTTTAAGTTTAATGATTTATATTAGATAAATTAAGTTTAATGATGTATTGAAAAGATGATGAATTTTATAAACTTAAAATTTGATTAAGTATTGACGGGAATTAATTTTATTTTGTTGATGTGTGGTTGATGATATATGTTATGTTTGTATGAAAAAGCAAAATTTACTATCTGTGTCACGGTTCCATGATCTTGATTTATGATTATACGAACCAATGACAACCCTAAGCGTAATATTAATTTTAACTAACTTGTATTTGCTTTGGTCTTAAAAGTCAACATCAAGACAAATCTAACTCTGATACAATATTGTTAGAAATTTTGTGGAGGATAACCAATGACTCATCGCGGGCCAAATTTCAAAGTCTTCTTGATTTTGTTTCACTATACAATTCCCCACATTTATTGTTTGACGTGATGATTGATCGAGTCTTCTTCTCCAAGTTTTTTTTTTTTTTTTTTTTTACATGAAACTATTTAGATAGAATCATGTTTAGTACGAATTTAGATATTAAGATACAAATAATATATAGATATTAAGATGTAAAAATTTAAAGTAGTGTTCAGTACGAATAGAGATATCAGGATACGTACATACAGGTAATAGTTCTCTCGTTGTAGGTAGAATACAAGTAATAGTTTTCTCGTATTCTATTTGTTGGATAAATATTTGTCCTGTACCAGTCCCTATATCGGGTATCTGTAAAGCGGCTACCCACATATTTTTCTAATATCCACAAATATTAAAGGGTACCCGCGGATATTTACAATAAAATAAAAATATTCAACAACATATTTAAAATATAAATTCAAATAAAATACAATATATAACATACGTAAATTTTAAACAAAATCCAAATAATCCATTTAAATAATGTTAAATGACCATTTACAAATAAATGAAGATTTTCGTAAAACTAATTGATCAAATATAACTCATTCAAGATCAATGTATTAATATTTTAATCATATTTTTTTAATTTAAATTATATAATAACGGATATAGGTATTCATGATACAGATATTAGATACTCGTACCTGCCTTGTTAATATGCAAGTATATAAAATACTTATATTCATTATCCATAAATATCTATTTATAATATTCATTTCCTACCTATTACGAATTTTATTGATAAGCACGAACTTTTTGACATACCAAAAATACGAACTTATTTGGATTTGTAAATCGGGCACCCCTGTAAGCAAGTTAATACATATGTAGCTTTTCTAAGTTATGAAGCATAAAAGAAGTTATCTTTTAAGTATTATTGTACTTTAGATTTATTTGAAAAGTGAAGAAACACTGTAATGATATTTGGTTTACCAATGAGTAACTGACTTTTCAAAGTCTTTTTGTTTTGTTTTGTTTTGTTTTGGAGAAGTGGTGTGTAAGGGACCATATCACAATACAATTTCCACGTTTACTGTTACGTGATTATGCTTCCAGGCTTTTTACAAGTCTTTTCCAACTCCTTTTGTTTCTTTCGTGGAATGTCATATAAATGCATTGCTCAAGTCTTTTCCTTTTCTTTTTATTTACTTACATGAAACTATTTAGATAGAATTATGTTCACATAAAATAGCAAAGTATTAAAAATCATATGAAGTTGAATCTCACTAACAACTGAAAAAAAAATATATATTAAATTTTATTATTTTTTAGAGATCTGTGTAACTTTTTATTAAGATTTTTATGTTATTTGTAAATTGTTTTTCAACATTATAGTAAAAAATTATATCAAAAGCATAGTTCAGACATTACAGTTAAAAAATATCTAAAACTTAAGTGACAATCGTTCATTATTTAAAAAATATATTCTTTTTTATTTTAGACTCGGTAAATTGCAAAAATAAAGTTTGAAGTCAAGATAAAAATTCCTAGAATTGTATTAGCTTTTAAAGATTATAAAAGTTTATGATAAATTCTAGCTTTTGATTCTGGCTTTTATTGAAGACTACCCTACCGCCTTTTAACACAAAACTTTGGCTCAATAGTTATAATTATTTTTTATGTCTTCATGTGAGATTTTCGATTAATATTTTTGATTCTTAAGAATATCTTTATCAACTATAAGTGAGTTTTATAATGCGTTTCTACCACAAGACATACTTTGTCCTGTTCATTTATTTCAAGGACAGTGATATTTTAATAATTTTTTATTATAACTTAAAAGTAATATTCTATAAGTAATTTTAGAATATAAAATAATAAGAAAATGGAAAAAATAAAAAGTTACGTAGCCACCTCAACTAAAATTATAAGAAATTCAACACCAGCACAAATTGAACTCTGATATCATTGTTAAAAATTTTGTGGAATACGGATGACCCAATTTTCAAAGTCTTCTTGATTTTGTTCGACCATACAACTGCCACATTTATTGTTTGACGTGATGATTGCTCGAGTTTTCTTCTCCAAGTTTTTTTTACTTACATTAAACTATTTAGATAGAAACATGTTCACATAAAATAGTATAAACATAATAAAAATCATATGAAACTGAATCTCAACAATTGAAAAAAATTCTAATATTATATTTTCTTATCTTTTTAATAACTTGTGTAATTCACTTTTATTAATTAAGATTTAGAAGTTATCTTAATTTGTTTTTCGACATTACACTCAAAAATCATATCTAAAACTTAGTTCAAACATTACACTAGAAAATTACCTAAAGTTTAAGTCATAATCCTTAACTATAAATATATATATATATATATATATATATATATATATATATATATATATATCTATTTGTTTATTTTAGATACATTAAAATACCGGAATAAATTAAGATGCAAATTCCTAGGTAATTTGTATTAGCTAAACAGGATAAAAATAAAATTGATAGAGTTAATACAATTTTTTAGATCATTTATACACTAAAAAGATTTTAAAAAATAGAATAGAAAAATATACGCAAATATAAAAATTCATATTTAAATGGTTCAAATATAAAAAGTAATGAAAGAACAGGAAAACGATAACTATGGTAAAAATTTTGGTTGATATTAATAACACTTAAGCAAAAGTAATTAATATAGCAAAATTTTAAGTTGTAAAATATGAAATAGAAATAATAATATTATTTAGCTTTGGAAATGTTGTAAAGGTGTTGCTAAATAATTTTTGTAATTTTGCATTTTATAGATTGAATTATTTTAGAATAGTTGCAAGGATTGAATTGTATGTTAAAAAATGTCATTGCTGTTTTTCTAAGTATGAATTCAAGAAAAGAATGCCAGCCGCAGTAATTCTCAGTTTGGTGATTTATGAACAGTGCATAGATATAATGTTTAATGAATAATGATATTTTAAATTATATTTTTTATTATTTTTAACTCATCAATTCAATCATACTTATCACATCACAACACTAAAATGTAATGAGTTAAAAGTGAATAAAAAAACGGATAAAAATATCATTTTTCATGATTTATATATATATGGTTATGTAGAGTGCTTTAGTCATCGATACCTATCCAGTTTGAATACTCACAACTGCATTTTATTCGTCACTTTTCCTTTGTCATGATAACACCCACAACGATGTCAATGAAGAATCCAGTTCGATTAGGATTGATGATGTTTATGGTGTGTGTGGTGTCGCAGGTTGTTCACGGTGAACAGAAAATCAGATGCATTCCAGAGGAGAGAGAAGCACTCCTCCAATTCAGGGCTGCAATCGTAGATGAGTACGGCATGCTCTCTTCGTGGACCACTCCTCACTGCTGCCAATGGGAGGGGATTCGCTGCACCAACCTCACCGATCATATTATAGGCCTCCACCTTCCCGGTGGGTTTCCTGACGAATATGATTCTGAATATAAATATATGAGGGGAGAGATCCACAAGTCGTTGATGGAGTTGCCACAATTACAATATTTGAACCTCAGTTCTAATTTATTTGAAGACAGTCACATCCCAGAGTTTCTTGGTTCTCTCAAAAACTTGAAATACCTTGATCTCTCTTCATCTCGTTTTCACGGAGAAATTCCAAGTCAGTTCGGCTCTCTTTCTCATTTGAAATACTTAAATCTTGCTTGGAATTTTTTGAACGGTTCAATCCCTCATCAGCTTGGAAATCTCTCCCAGTTACAGTATCTTGATCTTTCCTCCAATAATTTTGAAGGAAATATACCATCTCAACTTGGAAATCTCTCCCAATTGCATGAGCTCTATCTTAGAGGAGGATATGATATTAACTTAGCCCATGAAGGTAAGTGGCTCTCAAATCTTTTTTCTTTAACCCATTTTGACTTGAGCTCTGTATCAAATCTTAATCGTTCTCATAGTTGGTTGCAAGAGATTGCGAAGCTACCTGAACTAAGAGAACTAAGTTTAGTTGATTGTAGCCTTTCCGATCATTTCATTCTCTCATCCACACCTTTTAAGTTCAATTTCTCCACTTCCCTCTCTGTTCTTGATCTCTCTATGAACACCTTCACGTCACCAATGGTATTCCAGTGGGTGTCAAACATCACTTCCAACCTTGTTCAGCTTGATCTTAGTTATAACCTCTTGAAGGGTTCCATATCAAGTGATTTTGTCATGGTCATGAATTCGCTTAGGCACCTTGACCTCTCCTATAATTCTTTCAAGGACAAGGATTTGAAATCCTTCATGAATTCATGCACCTTGCATTCTTTAAACATGGCTGCAAACAATTTGACTGAAGACCTTCCCTTCATTCTTGGTAATTTGTCCAATGGCTGCGTTAGACACTCACTACAAGAATTTGATCTGTCACAGAATCGAATTACTGGCAATTTGCTTATGCTTTCAGTATTTTCATCTCTAGAAGCATTGTTTCTCCATGACAATGATTTAAGTGGAGAGATACCTCAAGACATCATGTTACCGCCTACCTTGGAGTCTCTCTCAATTATGGGAAACTCTTTTGAAGGTGGAATCCCAAAATCATTTGGGAATGCATGTGCTTTACGCTCATTGGATATATCTTCTAATAACTTGAGTAAAGAGTTTTCAATGATAATTAAGAACTTATCTGGATGTGCTAGAAACTCATTACAAGAGTTGAATTTGAGAGCAAATAAGATCAATGGTACCCTTCCTGATCTTTCAATTTTTTTAGCTCTAAAAATATTGGATCTTAGTGCAAATCAATTAAGTGGAAAAATATCTGAAGGAAGCAAATTGCCATCTTCGTTGGAGTATTTGTCTGCCCAATCCAATAAATTTGAAGGTGGAATTCCAAAATCATTTGGGAATGCATGTGCTTTACGTTCATTGGATATGTCATATAATAGCTTGAATGAAGAGTTTCCTAGGATAATCCATTATTTGTCAGGATGTGCTAGATATTCATTGGAAGAATTAAATCTAAACATTAATCAAATTAATGGCACACTGCCTGACTTCTCCATATTCACATCTTTAAAAAGATTATATGTTAATGAAAATATGCTAAATGGAGAGATTCCTAAGAATATTCAATTTCCACCTCAGTTAGAGATACTCGACATTGATTCAAATTATTTAGAAGGTGTGCTCACCGATTACCATTTTGCTAATGTGTCTAAGTTACAGGAATTGTATTTATCTGACAATTCATTGGCCTTGGTATTTACCCAAAATTGGATCCCACCTTTTCAGCTGTTCTGGATAGAATTAAGATCTTGCAAGCTAGGTCCAACATTTCCCAAATGGCTCAAGACACAAAATAAATTTTATTATATAGACATTTCAAATGCTTCAATATCAGATGTTGTTCCAGAATGGTTTTGGGCTAATTTACAATTACACGATATGATAAGTGTGGATATTTCATGCAACAATTTACATGGTATAATTCCAAATTTTCCACCGAAGAATCTTTTAGAAGATGTGTCACTTGGATCAAATCAATTTGATGGTCCTATTCCTCAATTTCTACGAAATTCTGTAATGCTTGATTTGTCAAAAAATAAATTCTCGAGTTTTAGTTTGTTTTTATGTTTGAATGGTACAATTGAGATTTTATACCAATTAGACCTTTCAAATAATAAATTTTCTGGACAAATTCCAAATTGTTGGAATCATTTCAAGTCATTAACTTATTTGGATCTAAGTTACAATAATTTTTCAGGAAAAATTCCTACTTCAATAGGTTCACTTTTTGATCTTCAAGCATTGTTATTGAGAAACAATAACTTAACAAGTGAAATTCCTTTGTCTTTGAGAAGTTGCACAAAACTAGTAATGTTAGATATGGCAGAAAATAAGTTATCAGGACTTTTTCCTGCTTGGATTGGGAGTAGTTTAAAAGAGCTGCAATTTTTAAGTTTAAGAAGTAATAATTTGTATGGAACTTTACCAATACAAATTTGCTATCTCAGAAACATTCAACTATTGGATCTCTCAATCAACTACTTATTTGGGAAAATTCCTAAATGTATAAAAAATTTTGTTGCAATGGCTAAAAATACGTCTTCAGAAAGATACCATCATTATAGTTTCAACACAGGGGAATTTGGAGGCACTAGGTCGTATGAGTTGAATGAAATCTTGATGTGGAAAGGTTCAAAACAAATATTCATGAACGAAGAGCTATCTCTCTTAAAAAGCATCGATTTCTCAAGCAATCACTTCTCCAAAGAAATTCCCATGGAAATAGAGGATTTATTTGAATTGGTTTCATTGAATTTATCAAGAAACAATTTAATAGGAAAAATTCCTTCAAATATTGGAAAGCTTGCATCACTTGAATTTTTGGATCTTTCAAGAAACAAAC
>Ga0214544_1003327_pt1 | contig 33357 bp, 16 predicted proteins | sample CNSS3metaG_FD_160074 | JGI IMG/M metagenome (GOLD analysis project Ga0214544, IMG submission 160074) | Root nodule microbial communities from cowpea collected in UCLA plant growth center, Los Angeles, California, USA - CNSS3 | ecosystem: Host-associated > Plants > Roots > Nodule | place: USA...
ATATATATATATATATATATAAGTCAAATTAAAAATAAAATCATATATATTTTCATCCAAATGTTGTTGTCCTGGTACTTATATTTGTTTGTGTATAGTATAATCATTAGGATTATAAATCACATCATAACAATACATGCAATAATAAACTATTGAAATAATTTTTGACTTAAAAAAATATGTATAAAAAATTATATATTTTTTGTCATTAAAATTAGTCATTATTTAAGAATTTGTTGTAATGATAATAATTTATCTTATCTGCAATGACTCTCCTGAAGACCAATGACGGATCTTGACCAAAATTATTGGGGGACCAAAATAATATACTTAAAATTTATATATTTAACATTACTGTTACTAATTCAATAAAAAATAAATAAATAATTTAGTATAGTTATAACTATACAAAAAATTACACATATACGAAGGATTGTCCATTATTTTTTCATATTCTTGAATTTATCAAATTATTCAATCATAACTAAATTTTTCAGCTATTCTTTTTTCAATATAGATAATCATATTATCTACAAATATTCATTTTCCATTTTACTAATGTGCACATATCGATTCAAAAGTCATCACAAATATTTTATTTCATTGTTATGCGATGACCAACGATATTGTCTTGTTTTGATCTTCACTTCTCTTTTATCAATTTTAAAAAATGGATTTATTCTTTTATTTTTCATCAATATACCTATTTAAAAAATAAGTTTAAGATTAAAAAATAATTTATCATAATCTAATCGAAAATTAAGACAACAAAAAATTACGATAATCAAGTTCACTTAAAAAATGTTTATAAAAAATCACATAATACATTACTTACTCTTCTATATTCATAAAGTTAATATACAAAATGTCACGTGATAAAAAATAGTGCTAAATATTAAACAAGTATTTCACTATTAAGAGAAAAAAAAATTTCTCTTTAAAAATGGAAGAAAAATATAAAGGATGAGAACAAAAATAATGAATTTCTGTTTAACTTTTTTTTTTCTTTGGTAACAAAAGAAATTAGGTAAAGGTGAGAGATGAATACAACATATGAAAAACTCAAAAGACAATAAGAAAAAAAATGAAAATTATCTTAATAAATTTTTGATTTATTATACATTTGATTCCTATTTTTGTTGTTTTTATTCAATTTGGTCCTCATTTTCGTTTTGTGTTCAATTAAGTACCCATTTTTGTCAAATTATGGTCAATTTGGTCATTTTCACTAACGGTGTTTAAATAGTTAACGTTTTTGAACAGTACATGTCATGTGTCAGCTACTGGTTTTTTTTATTTATTTTTTTCATTTTTTATAACTTTTTAAAATTTAAATTTTTTTTAATTTCAAAAAAATTGTCCACGTATCAACTCACAATTGTGTCACGTGTCAATGCTAATGTCATGTGTCAGTTTGTGGTAATATTATTTTTTTTGTTTAATTTAGTTTCTATATTCGTTATTTTTGTTCAACTTAGTTCCAATTTTTGTTAAAATAAATCAATTTTGTCCCTTTTAAATTGACATTAAATTTAATATCTTTTATAAAAATTATATTAATATATTTTCTAAAATTGACATTTGAATTTATTATATTTTAAATTCAATTATAAATTATTAAATTTAATTATAAATTGAATAAAATTCTTATATTTAATTGTTAAATAGAATATAATTATCTAAAATATTATAAGAATATAATTATTAATTTTTTTTCTAATATTTATATTCTAAAATACTTTTAAAATTGATATATAAAAATGTTTTAAATATTCAAAATAATTTAGAAAAGTAAACTAATATTTGTAAAATTAACATTTATATATAAAATATTTTAGATTTTAATATCTAAAATGCAATGAAAATATTAAATATTTTAAATTTAAATGTGAATTTTACAAATGTTAATATATATTTTTAAAATTTTAATAATTATATTTAAATAATTATATTCTATTTAACAATTAAATTTAGGAATTATATTCGATTTATAATTAAATATTATAATTTATAATTGAATTTAAAAAATAATTAATAATAATGTCAATTTTAAAAATTAAATGGTTCTATTTTAACAAAATTTGAGACTAAATTAAACAAAAATAACGAATATAAGGATTGAATTGAAGAAAATAACAAATATCGGGACTAAATTAAACAAAAAATAATAATACAACCACAAACTGACACGTGGCACTGGCACAATTGTGACTTGACATGTTGATAATTTTTTTGAAATTCAAAAAAATTAAAAAATTAAAAAAAATTAAAAAAAATCAAAAAAATCAAGAGTTGACACGTGGCATGTACTGTTCAAAAACGTTAACTATTTAAACACCGTTAGTGAAAAGGACCAAATTGACTATAATTTGAAGAAAATGAGGACCAAATTGAACACAAAACGAAAATAGGGACCAAATTGAGTAAAAACAACAAAAATAGAGACCAAATGTATATTTAAGCCAGGTTTATACTACACGTTTGGTTATATAGGCATCAATTATTTTAATTATAAAAGTAATTTAAATGCTAACATCTTCAAAATTTCCACTGGTATAAAAGAATTTAGTAACGTAAACTAATAAGTGCAATGCAATCCTTATCTATTCTGATGATCATTAATGTAAAAGAAAAAAAATATCTGGAACCAAATGCTAAAAGCAAATCTAAGGGAATAGTGTTTACAAGATATAGTTAAATTTAAACTGCATGTAATGATTACGTTAATATATATAAATAGGGATGAGAGATGAATGAAGTGAAAGTGTGAAAAGTGGTAGAACGTGACAAAGGAAAAAAAAAATAGAGAGAGTTTAGTGATGTGAATTAAGTTCATCTTATATTAAGAAATAGGTGAGTGCAACAAAGAAAAAAAAAAAAAATATATATATATATATATATATATATATATATATATATATATATATATCATCAAAGTCTCAATACAACCTTGGTATATCTTTCACAATAAATAAGGTAAGGGGAGGAGACATATCATTTTATCTTTTTACTTTGATTATTTTTATCTGTTCATAATTTTTTTTATCTCTATATTTATCTTAAGTGAGGTGTCCCTAACCTCATTCTAATTTATATTTAGTTATTGTTCTTATTTATTTATTTATATTCATCTCTAGTTGTGCATTGGTCATATTTATTCAATTTATATTTACTCTCATTTATTTATTTATATTTATCTCCAGTTACGTATTGGTCATTTATATTTATTTATATTTATTTTAATTATTCATTGATCTTATCTATTTATTTATTTATATAATTATATGGTTTAATATTGAAATAAAATTTATGATAAATAAAGATTTGATTATTGTAGTCTGAGGTATGACCTTGGGGATTTAAACGAGTTAGTATTACTCAAGATGAGATGTTTTTGAGTTACTTTATTGGTTAGGAGCTTATTTATTCTGACTAGTCATTACAAAATTAATCAATATCTTTATAAAGTATGATAAAATCCAATTTTATGGATTTGGAAGAATTTTCATTTCATTTAATCTTATTGTGATATGTTGTATATTTTTAATGTAATATTTGTCTCACTTTCCTATTTTATGATTGTGTGTGAAAAACAAAATTTTATAACCTTATCATAGATGGTTGCTCCCAACATGCATGATCCCTTCTTCACCGACATTGTGGCTGTTTTCCCGGAGAATGCATGGCAAACCAATGCAGTGAATAATTCTGTGACATTTCAGAAAACTGAAAACTCCACTATTACTTTCCTCTATGCTCCAAACACGTCGATTGTCATTGAAGGACAAATCGGAGTTACCTTCTATTTACCCTAAACAGTCCAAGTGAACCATGTCCATAACATTTTCCCTCCACCTATTTGAAAGTCAGTATATGGAGGGGAAACTGTAAATAAATAACATTTCTTCCTCTTCTAATTTAGGAAATATAAAATGTACTAAATGGTGTGGATATAAGATGCATATAATAATGTAAATATATGTTTATGCGAATGTTTTAATTATGTGATATGTTATTGTAAAATTATGTTTTAATTTTTTTTAGTATAATATAAAAAACAATATAAATAAATAAATAATAGTCAAAAAGTAATAATTTTTTTTCCGCCACAGTTCTTTTTTGGGAAAGGAAGCGACGAAAAGGTGATTAATTGCAATATTACTGCATAAAGTCCATCTCTCTTTTTTTGAAGAGATTTTCGAGATAAATATGACTAATTACCACATTATCCTCTTATTATCCATGTTGATATATTGTGAGAAAGATCAAGTTCGGTGTTGCACTCATAGGCATGGGCTTGAGGTATGCAAACAAGATTCCTATTGCACACATTTGTATCCGATTCCAGCTTTCCACTTACCACATTTGTATCCGGTTACAAATTGTTGAGTATCCGGATACATGTTACTTGTATCCGATTCCACACCACATTTGTATGCAAATGTTTATTTTTTTAAATTAAATATTAAATTTCTAAATAAAATATATTTTAATATTTTTTTTCAATTCATAAATATTTATAATATTTTTATTTATGATAATAATATATGAAAAACTAATTACAACTTATCTAAATATCATTTAGTTATACTTTTTTTAACACTTGACAATTAGATCATTTTACATTTTTATCTATTAAATTTAATTTTTTTAGTCACATCAGTCAAATTGTTCACAAACTTTCACAAAAATTACTCTTAAATCCACTCCACTATCACTCTCAAATTCATAAAAAAGAACAACATAAATATCACATTCTAATCAATCCAAATCAATCATCTCACTATCTCTCAAATCATCACTCACATAAAAACACACTAAGATTCCAAAATATAAGCAATAAAATTTTAGTTTTAGTATATGGTAAAATAAGGTGAGAAAATTATTTTTCTCAACTAACTTTACAGAGATCGATGACAAAATCATATAAAAGATATAAAAGGAAAAAAACTTACTAAGTAAATAAAAACTTACTATGTTAAAAAAGTGATTGATAGAATTGATCTTAAGTAATCAAATTTTAAAATAAATAAATATAAAAAAAAGTTAGAGAGATAAATGAGAAGAAAGAGAAAAAATTAAAATTAAAATATTCTCTATAATTAATTTCCATATTATTTAAAACCACATTATCTTTGACTATAATAGAATATTTGATTTATAATAATTGTTATACCGAGAAAATAAAATTTAGATTTATAACAAAATAAACTGTCTTCGAAATAAAAGTGAACAAATTCGTAATATTTCAACCATGCTTTTATTAAATATTAAATATGGTTGAATAAAAAGAAATACAAAGACATTGTTTTGTCGATTTGAATTGCTTTACATTAAAATGTTGTTGCATGGACTTTTCCAACATTCCAACCAGAAAAAGCAGAAGCTGAGAGTGGTGTTGGATTGAGGTAACATTAAATGTGACTTCAATTCCAAAAAAACATTTATTTGGGAGTTCATTTCCAATGTATTCTTTGTATTATTTCGAAGTAGCAAAATCCAATCTGTTGTTGACAATTAATTTATTTGAATATTAAAAATATATAATTAATATGAGAAGAGAATTTTCACATTAGAAAAAGCTTATTTAATATTTTGTATGTTATAGAAAAAACAAAATACCTTTTGAGCAAAACATCCCAAAGTCTCTTTTTTATTTTTCTTTCACTTTTTCATTTTAGTGATGAGTATTTACTTAGATAATCAACCATTAATAGAAAAACAATTTGACTTGGTCCTTGCGGTTTACCATAAAACCATCTCATGATAAAAAAAGTATAATTAAAACCAAATGAAAAAAACTCAATTATTTTTTCAATATTTTCTTAACTCTATTTAATGAAAAGGACAGATAAGAAATTGTCTAATTGTAATATTTGTTTTTTAAGAGACTACTATAATATAATTTGATAATGTGTTAACTAATATATTTTTTATAATTACAGTTTTATGGGTTAGGTAGGGTTTAAGTAATTTTTTTTTCTTTTTTTACATGTAATTACGATACATAATTTCAAGAATATGATTTTAATTTAGAATTTAAATTATGATATAATTAGATCTTAAAATTTTAAAAATAATTAATATAGTTATTGTTACAAATTTGTTGACGTGACAACTATATTGTCACATAACACATAAAAATACGATGTGATGTTATTTGTCACATCGGTACATTTTTTAATATCATTTAATAACTAAAATAATTACAGTTTTCTGGATTAGATGGGGTTTAAGTAATGTTTTTTTTTTTCTTTTTTTACATGTAATTACGATACATAATTTCAAGAATATGATTTTAATTTAGAATTTAAATTATAATATAATTAGATCTTAAAATTTTAAAAGTAATTAATATAGTTATTGTTACAAATTTGTTGATGTGATGTGACAACTATACTGTGATAGCACATAAAAATACGATGACATATTAGTACATTTTTTTATATCATTTAATAATTAAAATTAGGTTGACTAATAATATTTTTATCCATTTTTAATTTATTATTTTAATTATTAGATCATTTATTTTAATTTTTTTAATAATATAATATAATGATTTAATAGTGGTTGAAATGATGAATTAAGAATAAGTAAAAAGAAAAGTTAGTTAAAATATCATTATTCTTTATTAATAATATTTGAAAATCAAAATTATTCATAATCTAAGACAACGATTAAATTTAATTTAATATGGAAGCTAAAGAAAACATTTTAACCTTTTAAAAAATTATAAACATTTTACTTTTTATTAATTATATATAAAAAATAACAAGGCTTATTATTTTAAATGTACTCTTTTAACATTTACGGGAAATTAAATTGCATATTTTTTTTCAAATTTTGAATATTTTCATTTTCAACACATTCTTAATATATATGTAGTTATCTTAACTTAACAAAGTTAAAATTTTATTATTATTATTTAGTTTATTATATTATTGTTCTCAGAGTGATTATGTAGTTTTTTTAAAAAATTATTCTTTTATTTTTATCTCATAATGCCTTTATATGCTTATATTTTATTCTTTTATCCAAACTTATTATATTTATCAAATAATTTTTTTTCTAAACTAGGTTTCAAACAGGAGAATGTTAAGGGTAAACGTCTTCTTAATATATTAGTTAAGAAATAATTAATATGTATTAGTTCCATATTTTTATATTAACAGTTAAAATAATTAATTTATTAATTAAAATAATATAAATGCATATAACATATTTTATAAAAATAAAAATAGTCTTTAAGATTTTTAAACAGTTAAACTAAATATTTTGAAAATTCAACAAAATCTCAAATTAATACTTTAATTTTTTTTTATAAGCTTTTTAGATATTTAACATTAATCTTTTTGTTGGTTTTTGTGCTAATTTAACTTTTTTTATGTTTAATTATATTTTAATTTTTAATAACATTAGAATTTAGTTATTTTATTATTTAATTAATTTTAATTTTTATTAATGAGCATTAAATAAAATATTAACACAATTGTATAATATTTATGGATATTTTTATCTTTTAAATAAAATAAAACTACATTAATAATTATTAATTCAAATTTTATTTAATATCACTATTAATTCTTATAAAATTTAATGTATATTAACTATCTTTAATAAGTATTCTTATGATACCAGTTAACATAACTCTTTGAAGATTTGTATCATTTTTTATTATTCTTTTAATACTCTTTATCTTTAATTAAGACCCATTTTTTATTTTTTTTCCTGTAAAATCAAGATTAATCACTGTTATTTATCAATAAAGTTCATCATATAGAAAAAAATTCAAGATTTAAATTAAGATTCATCTTTTATATATATATATATATATATATATATATATATATATATATATATATATAAAAGAAAACGAATTTGAGAACAGAGTAAGCACAGTTAAATTAACATTTTATTTATTACAGTGAAAAAACCACTCAAATATTTACTGTATTTTAGTAAAAGGAATATTTAAAAGTTTTAATCAGGAATCCTTTTATAAACAAGTGATTTTAATTTTTGAAAAATTGTAATTTTATATTTAAGTTTCCAATTTTTAAATTAAAAAAAAATAGTTTACCATATTTAACTCTTATTTTTAATATTTTATGTAAGAAGGTATGATATTGTCATAAGCATAGCAATACTTGATTGATATATTGATAACATGACAAATTTGTTTAACTTAAAAGATTGACTGACCAAAGATATAAATAAATTGACACAAAAATTAAAATTACATATTTATAAATCATGGTAAAGTAAATTATTATTTTTCGATTAAAAACTTAACATAGGCACTGTATGTTTACTTGTTTCCATTGTAGCAAAATATTTATTATTATAATTATTAAAATAAATTGTATTAGTAATTTGATTTTTATAAAAAATATTATAAAAATAATATTTTATAATTTTATTAGAAGTAATTTATTTATTTCATAGATATTTTCTTATGAATAATTATTTCAGTTAAAATAAAACAGTTATTAAAATATAAAACGAATAATATGTTATATATCAAGAATTTACTTTCTTAAGGATATTAAAATAAAAAGTTTTATTATAAAAATATATTATTTTCATAATTTGATTATAAAGAACTTATTTATTGTGTAAGTAATTTTTGTAATTAATTATTCAAATTTTAAAAAATAATCATTAAAAATATAAAATTAAAAAAATGGTGTAAATAAATAAAAAAGTACGAAATAGATTATTGCACACGTGCGGGTAGTACCGGGAAACTGCGTCGTTAAATTCCAAAACAATTAACTACCGATCCTATCCGATGTTCCAAATGTTGGGAACAATCAAAGCCACTGCATATGTCCTTATACTTCAAAAGTAATTATTCAAAAGGAAAAAAACTAATAAATGCTATCCAAATTGCAATCAAAAAGCTGAATCCATAGGAAACAGTACAGCACACAGGCAACACTGCAACATTTCGCAAGTTGATTGTGCAGTATATATAAGGCCAAAACCCTAGTGGCTTACCTAATCCCTGAGAGTAACCATTTTGCTCTCTTAATTGAAACCTAAATGGAGGATGAATCTAATCCCACACTCCATGTATGGATGCATGCTTTGTTGTGAATTCTTTCTCTTTCACCCATTTTTAATTTGACTAAACCAGTTTTCCTTGGGTTGTAGGTTGATACTACTGTATTTCCATTACCCCAAAAAGGTATTTTTTTTTCAGTGTTCCTTTCCTTTTTGTCCCACTTTCTTTGTTTGTTTATATAGTTGAGTTGTTTTATAATTTTCAGTTTGTTAAAATGTAAAATTTCTATAGGCAGGAGGGACGATGGAGATGAGCAAGAGAATCAAGGAAGTCCAAAAAGGCAGAAGAGAGATGCGGTTGCTAAGGAGCTCAAGAATGGGGTATTATCATATTTGCATAGCTCACAAAATTTCAATTTAATTTATGCATTATGGAAGCTTCAATGGAATAGATTTGATTTGACAACTTTATAACAATTTACGTGCATGCATTACTTACAAATGCATGCTTTTTACCCTTTAAATACTACTTTCATATCTTCTAATGAGTGAGAAATTATTTGTCAATCAATGCCATCCATGTTTATACTGCAGAAAATAAGAGAAAATTTAAGATGAAATTTGGAGGGGTGTAAGTGATATCCAAAATATGTTATTCAGGATCTGTATACCGATGCTGGTATAGGTTATGGAATACATAGATAAGGTTACCAATTTTTATTGGTTAGAAAAGCAATCTATGAGGGTGATAACTCTGTAGAAAGATATGAAGAAACACAAGAGAAAATGATGGAAGTTTTGGTATATAAATTATCAATTGTTCAGTCGATCAAATTTTACCCACTATATTTGTAATTTCATTTTGTTACATGTTCATTTCTTTTAATTGTTTATCAATCAAATTTTCTGTTCTGAAGATGGACACAACATCAGATGCTCAAGAATGTGACTCAGAAAATGTTCAACATGATTCTTCTAGTTATAGTTCAGATGACAACAGCCATGATGACAATAACTCTGATTTTATTGACGAGCCACATATGACTACAAATGTGAGAATCTTGGACATTGTGCATTTGTAATTTCATTTTGTTATATTTTCATTTCTTTTAATTGTTTATCAATCAAATTTTCTGTTCTGAAGATGGACACCACATCAGATGCTCAAGAATGTGACTCAGAAAATGTTCAAAATGATTCTTCTAGAGATAGTTCAGATGACAACAACCATGATGACAATAACTCTGATTTTATTGATGAGCCACATATGGCTACAAATGTGAGAATCTTGGACATTGTGCATGTAATTGTTTATTTTACAAAATTTAATACTTTAGCATGTTACTTTTGTTTGCAGCCTGTGAAAAGTTCAGAGAACAGTGAGGAAGAAATTGAGGAAAATGCCTCTAAAACTCCACAAGTAAATGTATAATATCATAATGCATTTCCATAGAGTTGCTAAAATTTTAAAGGCTATGAATTATTGCAATAGTGTGAAAAATGTTAAGGATGTGGAGAATGGTTGGTACTGCCTCTGTAGGTGAACAATATCAAATCAGTCATATAACATGTTATTTCCTGGATTTTGCAGCCTGAAATGCTAACTACTTTGAAAGAACGAAGTGTTGGATCAAAGACAATATATACTAAAAACTTATCATATAGTGTGGAACGTGCTGATCTGTATGTATTATTTTTAAGGTAGGTGCATGTCAATTATTTTTGTTTTATTTTTCTAATTTTGAATTTTTCAGGGAAGAACTTTTCAAAGATTGTGGAGAAATTGTTGATATTCGTCTACATCTGGATGAGGAAGGGAGGTTTAGAGGCTTTGGTCATGTTGAGTTTGCGACAGAAGAAGCAGTGCTAAAAGTAAGCTGTCATCTTGTGTGGTGTGTGCAAATAGTTTATAACTGCTGGAAGGTTTTGACAGATGGTTGCACCTTTGAAAGTGACAGTTACTTATACTTTTCACGGATAAAAAAATAGCAATTTGATTCAGTGAAATATTTGTCTCATTCCTAGTGTTTTCAATGAATTTGAATCCTGAAGCAAATTGCCACGGTGTACTTAGTTGTGGTTGATATTGCTAAAGTCTGCAATTTTGGCAGACATGGTTTCAGATTGGGGTTGTCTTCAAGATGTGTTGGGTTAATGTGTGAATACAGTGCTAGGTTGCCCTTGTCATTGAAATCTCATGATGGATTGGCATCATAATTGTGCTATATTTGGTTAATGTGTGAATAGAATTGTATTTGGACGGTAGGTTCATGACTATGCAGTGGAAAGAAGTTCCTCTTATCAGTTTTTAAGAATGTATTCCACCTCAAGTTCGTAAATGTTTGATTGAGGTCAGATATTGATATATGTGTGCCTTGATCTCTAACTTAAGGCTTGCGGTGCAAGTCTCTTATTACTTCTTTTAGGTACCTATCAGTACATTTCCGACAGAAGCTTCCTCTCCTATATATGAACTTCTGTAAATTCTTCAGTTGTGTGTGTGTATGTATGCATGCCCTTTGTTGCAATGCATTATCATCATTTCTGCTTTTATGTAGGCACTTAAGTTAAATAATACAGAATTGTTGAGATGTCGCATGAGAATTGGTGTAGCTCGAGAAAGGCGAAAATATACTCCCAACAGAAGGTATTTTACACATATAATGAAACTGTTTAAGAACTTGCCTATTGTTGCTGTCTCATGATAACTTTTCCTATTCAATAGCATTGATCTAAATTTCTTACAAAACATGTCAATTTGAATTGGAGAACATTTCTGTTTAGTGCGCTGCATCGTGTCTAGTATGAATATACTTTTTCAGGGTGTCTGAAAGATTTTTAAAAAACAAGGTGTGGTCATGACATTTTTTAAACTTTGTTTCCTATGCTTCCTTTTCAACCTCATGAGGAGGAAATTTAAACAGATTTGTGCATCATAAGCTGATCCCATTATTAGAAAAAAAAATAGAAATGTTTTTGATTAAAAATATATTACTTTTAAAGCACAAAAAAATGAGCCTATAATCTCTTATGTTGTCTCATTTCAAGATCTTGCGATTATGCTCTCTTCCCATTCCAGTTTTCATGTTAATTATTTTAGCAACAGATATCAAGGTACTGAAGGGAGATGTTCAAAGATTTCAGAAGATTGTGAGCAAGAAACTGAGGAAAAAGACTCCAACGCTGTTCAGACAATTGTAAGTGTTAAAATAGAGAACACAAAGACATTATCAAATGCCTGAATACACAATTAATATAAGTTTTTATAGAGGCATAACAATTATTAGGCTTCAATAGAGGATATTTTGTTTCTTCTAAAATAAAGATCACAAGGCTATAATAAAAAACAAAATGCATTATTCTGATTCTCAAAAACTCCCCCTCAATCTGGAGCATATAGTTCATATGTGCATCAAGCTTGCTACAAGTGCTACAAGTGTATCCAATTCTTGGATTGAACCTCCAAGAGATTTGATAGACATCTGTCACTTGGTCATTTGTGTTGACAAAACTTGTGCTAACATCTCTTTTATGAAATGACATTCGACCTCAATATGTTTGGTTCTCTTATGAAACCTATCAAATATGTTATATAATGTATTTCCTGAAATTTTTCAGCCAAAAGTTCAAGCTACTTGGAAAGAACAAAAAGCTACATCGAAGACAATATGTGCTAGAAATTTGTCTTATAGTGTGGAAAGGGAAGATATGTATGTATTATTTTTTGTTCTGGTGGTTATTAGTTATTTTCTGTGTGTTTTTCTAATTTCAAAATGGTTCAGGGAAATTCTTTTCAAAGAGTGTGGAGAAATTGTTGATATTCGTCTACAAAGAGATCGTGAAGGGAGGTCTAGAGGCTTTGGGCATGTTCAGTTTGCAACTACAGAAGCTGCACAAAAGGTAGGCTTTGTGACCTTGTCTAGCCTTTGCAAATCATTTCAGAACTGCCAAAATGATTTCAAAGAGTTGTACCTTTGGAAGCAACAATTCCAAACACATTTGAATGGTGAAGTTCTAACAATTTGGTTTGTTGAAATATTTTTCTCAGTCATTGTGTTTTATAGAATTATTTTGAATTTAATTCCTGACACAAGTTGCTACCTTGTACTTATTTGTGGTTAAGGCGCTTTATTGTTGGTGATACCATTAAATGTAAAAATTTAAGGAAGAGAGAAACATAAGTTGAAACCATGTGTTTTTTAGACAACATGGGTCCTTTATTTATATTGAGAAAAAAGACATTATATAATAAATAGAGGAACTGATAACAAAAGTTATACAAAAATAAATAAAAATGTTCCGAATAATACATATATAATCTAGATAGTCCTGATTATATAGAATCAATTCCTTATTTGACTAGAACAATATTCATGATTATATAATATTAGTTCCTTATTTCTATAATTATACCACTCTCCCTCAAGCAGGAACATATAGGTTGTCTGTGATTAGTTTGTTGCAAATATAACAAATCATTGGTCCTCTTATAGACTTGGTGAATATGTCAGTCAACTGTTCATTAGAGTTGACAAATCTAGTGACAATGTCTCCTTACTCCAATTTTTCTCTTATGAAATGACAATCCACCTCAATATGTTTGGTTGAGGAGAGGCAATGTGTAATGTTGCCTGGTTGTCACATAGTGCATTTGGGAACTTTATTTACATTTAAGCGCTTTGAGGAGTTGTTTTAGCCATATGATCACAAGTGACAAGTGTTATTGTTATTTATTATCCTTCTGCACTTTACCTTGCCACAGCATTTTTTTCTTACTTTTCCATGATATTATATTACCTCCAACTGGAACACAATATCCTGTATTGAAACATCTACTGCATCATGATCCTGCCCAGTCAGTGTCAAAATACCCAACAATTTAAGTATTTTCATAAATGTGTCCTTTCTAGGATCTTAATATACTTTTGGATTTGTATGACTGCATTCTAATGTTCTTTACACGGAGAGTTTAAGAATTTACTTACTATGCTCACTACAAAGGTGGTGTCAAGACGAGTCACAATGAGGTACCAACTAACCTTCTATATCTTCAAAGACCAAGATAAGGTCCTCCTTGGTCAACTACAAGTTTGACACTTGGATCTATTGGTGTGTCTACAAGCTTAGCATTTATCATCCCTATTTCTTCAGAATGTCAAGAGCATATTTTCTGAGATATGTTTACAATTTCAAAATTGTGCAGAGAAACTACTGAATAATATATAGTTTGAAAATGCCCAAACTATACACGAGCTGATTTAGGTTACCAGCTAGCCATTTGTATCTCCCAGGATTTGAATGGTACAAGTTCTAGATTTAACAATGTGACTCTTCAATTGCGTCAACAAGTCTGTCACACATCCTATATAACACTAACTTTTAAACCATAAGATATAACGGACTAATGGGAAATTAACTTCCTGCTTACTTCAGAACATGGTCTATTAGATTGACATTGTTATTTCTGGGATTTCTTATATATTGCCTGTTTTGCTGTATTTCATCATCTGTTGTCTATGTTTGCTGAACCCCTGTTCTATGCACAGACATTGAGCTGAAAATAATTTTTCTTTTGTCGCATAGGCTCTTGAGTTGGATAATACAAAATGGTTTGGACGATGCATTGGTGTTGGTATAGCTCAGGAAAAGAATGAATATGCCCCCAATAGGAGGTAATACATTTATAATGAAATTGTGCTGTTGTCGTTTGTTGGCAAAGTTTCCCACTAAATACGATTAGTGTAAAATTTCTTCATAACATGGGCTACTGTGTCTAGTCATTTATGTATTATTTTTGTTAAAGGTGATTGGATAAACCATGAAAAAAAGTGCTTTCATCATACAATTATCTTTTTTTTTAATATCGTTCCATCATATGCTGCTTTTTTTAGCTTATATGAAATGGAATAAGGCCTTTTTTCTTCAGAAAGTTTATCTAATCATTAAAGATTTTTTATCAATGTTTTTTAGTTATACAAGCATTATTTTAAAAGCACAAACAAGTGAGCCTTAAATCACTTGTATTTATTCATTTCTGTATCTTGTACCAATTTATTCCCTTTGCTATTGCCTTGTTAATAGTTTTAGCAACTGGAGCAATTCATTCAATAAGTCCGAAAGAATCGAGCCCATCAAAAGGATATGGAGTTCAGAGTCCCGTGAGGAAGATATTGAGGGGAAAGCCTTAAAAGATCCTTGGAAAAATGTATGCATTTCAGGATGCTATTGCTTATGATTGTTGAATGTTCATTTGTTATGAGTTATTGGGGGTATATAGTGGACTTGTTTGAAATGATTAAGCATGCGGAGATGCTCGGTGCTGTTTCCACTGGAAAGAATGCTGTTATTGAGCAATATGCTCACCCCCCTATAGTTTAAATGATAAAAAAAGTTATGCATTATGTTATTTCCTGGTATTTGCAGTCTAGATTGTTGGCTACTATGAAAGAAGAAAATGCTTCATCAATATATGTCAGAAACTTGTCATACAAAGCGGAACAGGCTGATGTGTAAGTGTTATTTTTCATGTAATTGATTATTGATTATTTTCTGAATGTATGTTTACAATTTCAAAATTGTTCAGAGAAAATTTTTTCAAAGAGTGTGGAGAAATCGTTGATGTTCGGCTACATAGAGATAATGAGGGGAGGTTAAAAGGCTATGGACATGTTACGTTTGCAACCGCAGAAGCTGCACTAAAAGTAAGTTTTGTGACCTTGTGTGGTCTGTACTAGTTAGAACTGCCAATAGTATTTCTTAGATATTTGTACCAGAAAATGATACATTAACAAAGTTTTTTTTTTTTTTTAACAAAATTTGACGAACTACTAAATGAGGTAAAAACGTATTATTTTATTACTTCTTTTTGATTAAAAAATAAAAAATTAATCTACTTTAGTCCTATTTATAAAAAGTGTCAATTTTGTCAAAAAAAATTTGTCAAAACCTCATTTTCCGAACCGGTTATCTGGTATGAAAGGAAATGGATATATGAGCGAAATACCCCTAATTGGTATAGAGGTGATAACTAATCTTTTCATAAAATTTTATTGTAGAAAATACCCTTTTATATGAAAGGTTTTTTATAGTGTAGAATAAAAATGTAAAATAAAAGCAGTTATTTCTCTTTATTTAAATTTATGAAAATGAAATAAAAGAATGTTGAAGAAATTCATATTATTCACCATTGTTTTATTCATATGCCTATACATATAAATTTAAAATTGAAAATAAATTATAATGAAAAAAAGTTTAATATTCTTAAAATATTTTTCTCTTGTCTGTGTCTGAGTATTATAATATAAATTTATTTATATTTATTAACTGTCCAAATCCTTTCTTTTCTTTTTTTGTTTATATTTTTTATGTAAAAACTATTGTAAGTATAACATCTTAAAATAAAAACGTTCTGCCTCCCTCGCAGTATGCAATTCAAAGTCCACTCCATACAATAATCACAAACTTCAAACTGTTCTCCCTGATCCGATCCCTTTCTTTCCAATATACGAGGAATTATTCTTTTTAATGTACGGCTCATACTTTCTTTTCCTTCACCTATTGTGTGTGTTGCAAGGGAAGGGAACAGTTTTTCCTGCTTTTCTTTCCTTCACCTTTATACTTTTCAGGTGCTGTTGACTACCTGCATCATTTGAGCCTATGTCTTTGTGAAGCAATTAGTTTTTAACTGATGCATGGCTGAGATTGATATTTCTTGGCTTGTCTATGTTGTGCATGATCATCATTTGTGCTCTTAAGTTTATTAAAACCCTATTCTGTGTGAAGACAATGAGATGCGCATCATTTTGCCTTTGTATTGTTAGGCTCTTGAGTTGGATAAAACAGAGTTGTTGAGACGTTGCATTGGAGTTCAAATAGCTCGAGGAAAGGGTGAACGTACCTGGAATAGAAGGTAATCATCATGCATAATAAGACTGTTCAAGGGCATGCCTCCTACTACTGTTTTTTAACAATTTTCCCTGCCTAGTAGCATGAATGTAAAATAATTTTCATGTGAGTTTGCAGAAATTCTGTGATGTTATGCAAATAATTTTCTATTTGGGGTGCTTGGATAAACTTTCAAAAAAAAACAAAATCAGTCATGATGTAATTTTGCTTCCTTGCCTTTCCTCACCGTTTTTTTGTTAATAATGTTATTAATTGTAGCAACTCATTCCAAAAGCATGAAAGATTTCAGCCCATGAAGGATACAGAGCATTCAGAGGACTGTAAGGAAGAAATTGAGAAAAAAGCCCGCGAAAGTCCTCATGAAAGTGTAAGCATTTCATAATGCATTTACTTAAACTTGGTGAAAGTTTATCTACTATATGACTCATTGGAGTGTATAACTTGTGTGAAAGAAGTTAAGGATGTAAATGAGGCAGCGTTTTAGCGAATGAGTAAAATTGTGTTAGTTATCAAGTAAAGAAAGAAATAAGAATTGAGAATACTATGGTGAACTGAATTTCAGTTTACTTCCTGCCATTTTGAAAGTCTCAACCTATAAAATACTCAAGGAAGGCCCTATCATGGTCAGAAATAATAACTTTTGGATAAACTTGACAACAGGAACTACCTGGTTTGAAAACAATAATTAACCTTAAGTTCTAGATACTATGTTGAATATTAAGAAAAATTGTATAGGGTTAATCTCCCTTGTGTCTAAAATACACATAGGGTGAATGTATTTATAAAAGAGTGATACAAGTATATATGACAACTGTTGGAAGTCCACTTCTAACATGGTATCAAAGTCAAGTCAGAGTCTATCCTAGCGAGATTTCTTGGACATTCTGTTCCACCCACTTTCGGGTCGTTAACAGATCATCTACTAATTTCTAGTCTCACGCACGAGATAAATATACCTCGGCATGAGGGGGTGTGTTGGAAGTTCTACATCAACTAAAAATAAGGTCAGTTCACAATATATAAGTAGGTGCAATCTTACCTTACAAGCTAGTTTTGTGGGGTTGAGTTAGACTTAAAGCCCACTTCTAACAACAACCAAACATAAATATGGTAAATAGAAGATATTGTAATAAACAATATCAACAATATCTTACCAATATCAAATAATATCTATTTTTCCTAATAAACAATAGACGCTATGTTTTCCTAATTAATGCGATATATCTAACAGGTCCTGTTTAAATGGACTTTGTTTCAACAAGTTTCTTCTGAAGTGATTCCTCTCGAATTCTTAGGCAAATGTGATTCTGAAATTGAGAATACAACTTACACTCACTAGGAATGGCAAGAACTTGGATGTTGATAGCTTGGCTTTCAACCTTTTCTCTATCTCTTTTACCTCAAGTTATTGGCAGCATGCCCATTTGGAAGCTTTTGTAGAAGAACCATAACTACTTTAAAGCTCACATAAGCTAAATCTCATTTTTCCGAACTGAATTAAGGAACATGGAGAAAGGTGATTGTTCTGTCACTTGTTGAAGGTCTTGCTTATATTAGGTCATGTTTCTATTGGATGGATTATCCATTGAGTATGAACCTTTTGTCACACTTGTTCATAGTATTGGTCTTATTGTTAATCATACTTGGTTGTTGGTTGATTCACCCTCATTGTTATCAAATGGAAGCAATGGAAAAAATTGTGGTGGTTTTTTCACAAAAATGCCATGCAAGGGCACTAGCATGGTAGGTTGAAAATTGCATCCACTAGACACATTGCATTGGTGGTGAACATGTTGGCATGGAAAAAATTACAGTTTTTTTTATAAAAGAAAGAGAAAGGGAATGTGATAGGGACTTGGGTACATGTGTTGCTTCAGTCCTACGTTTGGCAGTCTTAGTAAGTGAGTTTATGCTTCTCTTAAACTCACAATTTCACTTTGGGCTTTCAAAATTTGGATATGTTTGTGGGTTATGCCATAGGTTCGGTCTTACTGCCAATCCTGAATCCGTCCCAACGAAGGTCGAAAACAATAGGTAAAGATTGATACTAAAGTGTGCAATGTCGAGAAGTGCACTATCCACGGCTCAGTCAAACATATTTTCCATTCTTATGAAAAGTGTGCATGAGTTAGGAGTGAGGCTTATTCCCTCTATACTACTGACATCCAACGTCTATACAATGTTTGCCAAGATCTTTTGACACTACTTGCTCCATGCCGATTTGATGTCTGCTTGGGCAGATTCATGCTGCCTTACATGATTTAATGACTTTCTTATTCCATCTACGAATGTGAAAATACAACTTGAGAACTGCACTGCCTTACATGATTTTAATGAGTTCCTAGCATCATCAACTGATGTAAAAAAAGAATTTGAGAACTGCAGTATATTTTTTATGATTTCAGCCTTGTACGACTTGCTTCACGAGTATGTTGTTACATGTGATCTGATTCTAGAATCACGAGTAATCCTAACTATGACTTATTTTTCTTCAACACTCCTCCGTATTCCTCCAAAAGTAAATATGGAGACGCTAAACGCTTCTGCTGGGACACTAATGTTATATCACTTCGACATGTTACAACACAACTTCAAGTTGCAGATGTCTTCACCAGGGTTGGACTGTAACCATGCCATCAAGTTCTTATCAGCAAATTGATGATCCGTTACTATTTGGATTAATTTGAGGGGGATGTCAATCAGGATCCTGTTTTAATGTTTCCTATTAAATGTTGATTGTAATCTGTCTATTTTGAACTAGAAATCTGTGTTCATTATATTACCTAATTATGTGAATTAGAATAACTGTGCCATTATTTCTAGTTATGGCTATAAATATTTTTATAATAGTTATAGATAGAATGATGATCAATGGAAGAGGCAGAGAAACAGAAATTCTGATATCTAGAACTTGCCGATCAGCACGTCATTCTAGAAAAAACTGCATCTTCTGGCTCGTAACTTCCCTACTCTTGTGTCCTTCAGTTGTGAGTTGTTCAGTTAAGAAAAAAAGTTCATCATTCAGGTAGTTCTGGTGCAGCTAAAAATGTTGAATCACCCTTTACTTTTCTTTGACATTTTAGGTCCTAGTCGAGTTTGTTCTACTTTAGGGTTAACTTCTTTGTCACATTTATTAATGCTTTTCCTTGGTATACTTAGGTTTTCTTAATGAAAATGTGTTCTGATATTTTCTGTCTTCCAAGACTTTTCATGTGAAATTCAAAATCAGTTTGCAACTCTAATTAAAATTTTATGCATGATACTTGCAAATATTCGTCCTCCCAATTGTAGTCTTTTCTAACCTCTTGGGGAATTCTACACCAAGGATCTTGAGTCCACACACCACAATAAAAAGAGGAGCCTAAGTATTCTATAAATGTTTCTTCCCTCCTGCAACACACCACACAATAACAATGGTTTTCTTTCTGTCTGAATTCTCCCTGTCTATTCAGCTATTGGAAACGATTTGATCATATATTTTTTCCAAGTCACTGAAAACCATATGGTGGCTCGCAGGTTTTAGAGTAAATTATACTAGCACCCATTAAGGTGCAGAAACATAAATATGAACATGACCCTTATCTTGTCTTGTAATGTAATATCCGAATCATTTATATACATGTTATTTCCTGGAATTTTGCAGCCTAAAACGCTAGCTACTCTAAAAGAACAAAATGCTGCACCAAAGACGATATTTGTTGGAAACTTGTCACATGAAGTGGAACAGGCTGATGTGTATGTATATTTTTAATAAAGGTGCTCATCAATTATTTTCTGTACATTTATTCTAATTTCAAGATTGTTCAGGGAAAATCTTTTCAAAGAATGTGGAGGAATTGCTTATCTTCATCCACATACAGATCATGAAGGGAGGCCTAAAGGCTTTGTACATATTGAGTTTTCAACGGCTGAAGCAGCACAAAAGGTAAGCTTTAATGACCTTGTGCTGCAAATCATTTAGAACTGCTAAAAGTAATTGAATGACAGTTGTTATTCTGTAAGCAACAAAGCCATATACTTTGTTAGCATTGTTTATTGAATCTTTCTTATCAATATAATATTTTCAATGAAATGTATTGTATCTGATTGCTAAAGTAAAGCGATACCTTGTGCTTAGTTGTGTTCAAGGCTTTAACAGTTCATGGTTGCTTCAAGACGTGTATAACCTTATCTTTGGAATACAATGTTGGATTGACATCAGATATATATATATAATTTTAATGTGTGAATATCATGATGTAATAATAGATGGAGGTGCAAGTCAATACTATGGAAAATAATTTCCTATTAAATCAGTTTTGTAAAATGGTATTGCATTCCTAATAGTTGAGATCAGAGTTGTTCTATTGTCATTATCTTTTTCAAAATCTCTTTAAGACAAAACTTGCTAATATGCAGTATTCTATAATTATTGTAATAATAGTGGTACGGCTTATAATATATGATTTGAGGAAGCGTAATATTTTATTTATGTATAATTAATGTAATTAACCTATATGACCACTGTGTATACACAGTTTCAATCCAATATTTTTGTTTTCTCTTTCTTAACATTGTATCTAGTGTCTGACTGTGACATCTTAAAAATTAAGTTCTACCTTGAGGACCTGTTGTCCACGGTGACAGTTTTTTTAACCAAGTACATATTTAGTTTCTTGCTCCAATTTTTGGTTGTCACCCTTTCTTTTCAGTGATATTTTAACATATAATACATTTTTTTCACATTAATTTCTGTTAATTTGAAAAAAAAAATCATTTATTCTCCTTCAAGGTTGTGAGTTTAGAGAAGACTTATAAATGAGATTTTGAATTCATGTAAGTAAATTTGAAGAGATATTTATAAGTAAAATTGGAGCAGAAAGTTATATAAATAAGTAATATATAGAACAAATTTAGAATTTATTATCTTTTTTAATTAAAATGGTCATAGTATTAGTTGACCCATCCTATGTTATATGCTATGTGTAGTTTTTGAAACCCATATCTAAACCACTCCATGCTTCTACGGCAACAACTAACAAAACATTCCAAAGCTGCGGATCCACGATTTCAGGGTCCATGTTTTAGAAATCATGTGAAAAAATGTTATTTTCTGGCAAGTCTTGTAACAAGAATTCGGGTGGGAAATTTTGATAGGGCTATAATCTTTTACTTACGTACTTTATATATGAAGGTAAGAGAGGTTTGGAACTAGTAGAGAAGTAAAGTACAAAAAGTACACTATCTGTCAGCTAGGGGTATAGGACACCTACTGATTACTTTGAACAGAATGAATATAATTGGTATGCAACAAAAGATAGCTTTTACAATAGGAAATAAGCAGCTTTTCTAACAAGTTCATCCAAACATTCTTAACTCATGCATTGTATGTTGTTCTAACCAGCTCATAGGTTGCAACTTCTATACTTCTTCTTAACCCGGGCAATGATCAGTTGTTGTAAACCTAGTTAGTCTCAACTAACTTGGTGCTCTTGGCTACATTCATTGTTAGAACCTTTGTCTTTGCATAATAACTAGTTTTTTATAAGAAGTGGACTTTAATCCTAACTCAACCCTACCAAACTGGTTTGTGGACTGAGGTTTATACCCATTTATATACTATAAAATTTGTTTTATATTTAGTCGATGTGAGATCTTTAACAAATTTGAATTTATATTTCTATACTTTCTTATGTCCGTCTGTTTGTGCCTCATCATCATCATCACCATCATCATCTGTTTGTTTATGTTTATCAAAGACGTTGAGCTGACAATCAATTTGCTTTTGTATCATAGGCTCTTGAGTTGAATCACACAGAATTGTTTGGACGTACCATCACAGTTGAATTAGCTCGAGAAAAAAGTCATAGCTACAGTAGAAGGTAATCTACATATCTACACATGCATAATAAAACCATGCAAGAGCATGCCTCTTGAGTAAATCTGTCATTGTTTGGAAAAATTTTCCTGCCTAATTGCGTAATTGCTTTAATGTGTATTTCTTATAAACATGGCCATTTTGAACTGGAGAACATTTTACATTTTTTCACTCTGCATTTGCATGGGTTACTGTCTCTTGTATACTCATTTTGTCCAGGGTGCTCGGATAAGCTTTGAAAAAAAAATCACTTTCTTGATATAGTTTTTATTCATCTTTTTTTCATGATTTATGTTCTATCTAATAAAAAATTAATTAAAAATGCACTTTTTAAAACAAACAGATGAGTCTTTAATCACTCGTATTTATAGAATTTTTTTTTTTTTTATTTTGTATCTTGTATTTTGCTCACTTCTTCCCTTTGTTGTTTCCATGTTAATAACTTTAGCAACTGGAGCAACTCATTCCAGAAGGGTGAAAGAATTCAATCTCTAACTGTATATGTCAAGGGATTTGATACTTCCCTCGAGGAAGAAGAGGTAGTTTTTTTTTTCTCTTATCATTTTATATTTTTTACACCACTCCCTGCACTGATTGCATGAATCTCTTTCTATTGACTCTTTGATTGGTTTACCAGCAGTACTTAGCTGTATTAATGCCTACTTTTTTCTTTCAGATCAAAGCTAGCCTGGAAGAGCATTTTGGTTCCTGTGGAGAGATGACGAGGATAACAGTTCCGAAATTTTATGATTCTGGTGCATTTAAGGGGTATGTCTTGTTGTTTTGATGCAAGTTAGGTTATAATATACTGTTAAATTTTTTTTTTCTCAACATCATTCATCATCTGGATAAATTCACTTTGTTTACACATCTGTTGAAAGTTATCTAAGATAATACAGGAATCTCTGCTCCACACATATAGTGTGAGACTTATTTTATTTTATTTTGATTTCTTACTTTACTTTTTAATCTATCTTGTTTACACAAATAGAATTAGCTCTTTGTTTAATACTTTTCCTTCTCTCTCCCTCTCACTTAGCACCTAGAGCATAAATCTCCCCACTAAGTAGAAGGCTGGGTCATGGCTAGCCAGAAAGCAATGGTATAAAAAAATCTGCTTTAGTAATTATTAGAAATGAACTTCAAACCTAATTCAATCTTATAAAATCAACTTAAGGAGATATTTACATTCACTTGTATATTATAATTTTAATTATATCTTTAGTCGATATAAGATCTCTAATGTACTTACTCATGCCAAGGACATCAAGCGTAAGCGTGAGAACAGATAAGTCCAATAAACATTGTTAAGATAAACTCTTACGTGCTCTGGTATTATCTTAGAAGTAAATTTAAGTTTAATGCAATTTTACTAAATTGGTTTAGTAAGAAAATGTCTATACTGACTTATATATTATAATTATGACCATATCTCTTATCGACATGGGATTTTCAACAATAATGACCTTTTCTTGTTTAAGTTTCTCCTTGAGGACTTCCGATATAAACGTTGAGTAACAAATGGCCGTAGAACTCATGAAATCTCTTGAACATAATTAGTGTTTGAATTGTTGTGTATTGCATTCTAGTCTCAAATTGCAAAATTTGCAGGTTTGCTATCCTAGAATTCAAGGATGTTGACAGTGCGAAGAGAGCTCTAAATCTTGATCAAACTGAGATCGGAGGTCATACCTTGTTAGTTGAGAAAGCAAGGCCTCGACGTGATGGAAATGGCTCTAAAAATGGTGTTGGTTGGGGAGAAAGCAGTGGTGGTGGATGGCATTCTGGTGGTGGCTGGCATTCTTTATTTTTCTCATGAACCCATATCTATTTCAGTTTTCTACAGTTAGCTTTTTTGTTTCCTTTGTGATATACTTTATTTACTCAATTACTTATAATTATGTAGCCATTATATTGGCCCTCCATTAACTTTTGTTGTTATAATAAATGTGACTTCCTAATTTTTTTAAGAAAAAATATTTCTTTAAAAAGATTACAAAACCTTTATTTCATATTATTTAATTGACTTCTACAGTATTTGTTCTCATTTCATCTGTGTTTTATGATTCTTATCTTTCGAAAATAATAAAATAAATATGCATATAGGTATATATTACCATACGTGGATAGATGGTTCCCCTTACATTAGACAATTTACTGTATTGATCCAGGCGATTTTCTCGAAAATGCAATGGACTATAGACACACAAAACAATACTGTGAAAGTTAAGAGACAATAATCAACACGCTTATTCCTTCTTGATGGATCCCCACTAATCATCCTGATAGAACCTATTTTGGTCACCTTCATTATTCCTGCCATCATTGCTCACGTGAACTCCTTTTACACAATGTCCATAGACTAATCTATGTAAAAACTCATTCTTTTAAAGCAGAGTCTCAACTGCCTTAGTTCTAAACACAAGCCTCTCTCTTTTCTCTCAACTTCAGTTCTTTATCCTCTTCAACCCAACCTTGTTCTTTATCTTTCTCATTTGAATCTTCATCTTTTCTTGAGTTAGAGGGTAGATTTGGGTTCATGGTGGAGTTCTCTTTCAATCCACCCGAACAGTTTCTACCTTCAAGTAAGTTGATAATATGACTTTCATCTCTTTTTTCTATTTTTGAGGTTTTAATTTCACTTTGATCATGATTAGAGCTCTAATTTGTTTATGTGTTCTTGAGTTTTGGTTCCTTTAGGTGTAATTAGGGTTTTACAACTCAAAAATCATATTGGGGGTTCTTCGTTGTCTCAGCTTTGGTCTACGTTTGAGGTGAGGGAAACTATTTCTTTTGATGGAAGTAAAATTTGTCTAGCATGTTATAATTTGATAGATTGAATTGCTTGAATTGTTGTGTTTTGATGTGTAGAATTGATAAGTACATGTAAAATTTGTGATGGTTTGTGTTTTATGGTTTTGCATGCTTAAAACAGGTGAAATCTGCTATTCTAACTTAAGCGGGAATTTTTAGCTTAAGCGAGAGTCTTTTAGCTCAAGCAAGGAAAATCTAGCTTAAGCGAGAATACTCAAAATTTTAATTCCTTACTTTTTAACCTATGATTGATTGAGTTAATTTTAAAAATATGATGTATGAAGCTATGCATGGATGATGTTGGTATGTTGAGACTTAACTTGGTATGTTTTTTGTAAAATATGTGATTGTTTTGGTATTTGAAATTTGAAATGGAATTATTGATATGTGAATATGAAAGTATGATTAAAGATGTACGTGATTGTGAAAGTATTGTTGTGAAATTGTGATGACATTAGGTTTGTGAATATATATATATATATATATATATATATATATATATATATATATATATATATATATATATATATACACACACACACACAAGTATTGTATGTGTTTCACGTAATTCAATGGGTCTCATGGGAAGATTTTATGGTGTCGTTAATTTAGTATATGCATTGGACTATGGATTCAAGTAAGGTGATATCCTAAAACTCTAATGATCATTCAGACTCAAATAGAGTAGAATGGTTCATGTCGTGATTATAGACGGAGGTCCCAGTCTAGGGTAGGATAATGGGCTTATATGATCATTGATTAACATTAACAATGTGTGTGGTAGAGTGAAACTCATTGGCAATGACTCCCAAAGCAGTAGAAGCCACCACAAGTGCAAGTCTCTAGTGATTCTGATTCCAAGTGCATGTATCCGGATAATCGACTTTAGTGTCAACTATTTGTGTGTAGTTATGTGAATTAATTGTAGTTACCCATGTATGAATTATAATTTATATGATTAAATGGTCTTAGGACAACACTTTTGTATACTAGCTTACTCTTGCACTTTGTAGTCTCGTGTTATTTTCTTCTTTTGCGATGATCACCATTTTGGTGGGAGTAGATGAAGATGCAGAGTTAAAGGCACCTCTGAAAGATGAGGAGTTCGTAGTTAGAGTCGTGAGATTGTGGCAAAGGTATGAGTAGTTAGTACGTTCAATATAGGAATACCTTTAAAGGTTTTGTGTTGTTTTATAAATAGTATATTGTTTATAGTTTGAACGCTTAAAGGACTGTATAATTATATTTTTTTATTTTGTTAATTTGTTTTTGAATATTATTATGAAATGTCTTATTTAATTAGTTTTATACTAGTAAAATGAGATGTTACATTAATAGTATCAGAGCATTTCTTCCTTAGGATGACATGAGGGTTGCGAGTTTGTCATGTCTAGCTTGTTTAAGAGTTTGAGTTTAGTGGAGTTTGTTTAAAGGGTTGGAAGCATTAAGAACAGAAAATGTCTTGGTAGAGTGATGAGAGTGCACACTCATATATCAAAGATAGTTTTTCTTTCTTAATTTTAAAGGTTTGGGAAAAGGGGAGTACAATTATAGTTTGAGTTTTGTCTTCTATACCTTTTTTTGTCATGTTTGCGCACTTTGGTTTGTGTTTGGTGTTTGTAGTGGTAGAGAAATGCATATTCAAGGTCAAACTTGACTTGTTTACCTTTGCAAGGGTTGGGTAAGGCCTTTGAGACAATCTCTTGCTCGAAGATGTGAATATGTAGAGGGTTGTATATCGGTGGATGAGGAAAGCTAAATTTTGGTTTTAGTAGGTTAAGATATGATGTTGGAGTTTAGAAGCAACGCTTTGGACTGAGGGAGCTTCAATAATAGGTTCTTATGACGAATACTACAAGTTTTGCAAGAGGAGTTGAGTTAAGAGGTTAGAATAAGGGAAGATATTGGTGCGCACTTGTATAACAAGGTTTGAGAAATCAAATTGGTATTACATCCCAACAATGTCTAAGGTCTGAGGTGGAAAGTTGTAGAACGTTTGAGGCTAAGGCTAAAAATAGTAGAGACCATGAAGGGTATAAGGAAGGTAAATTTCAAGTGGGAAGCTAAGTTGAGGCAGAGCTTGGAAGATTAATCCAGCAGGGTGGTGTTTTCCAAGTAAAGGGGAAAAACAATCATGTGACGAAAGGGAGTATATTAAGGGTTTTATACCAAATCAACATCAATAAGACATAGCTAGACTTTCTCAACAGTTACCAGCATTGAAGTGGAGAATAAAAAGGATGTTCCAAATAAAGTGGTTTACACCGGAGAAAAGTTTGACTTGGTTGAGGTGGGGGATTTCAAGTGTTGGAAGAAGAAGTGCATTGTTAAGTTTGATCTTGTAGGAAAGGCAAAACTAGTGATGTCAGAGCACAATAAAGGATTAAAGGAGAAGAAAAGTCTTGCGTAGCCAAAAAGGGTGTTCGTGATAGCTGGTGTCGATATGATTAGCATGAGTGGTCTATTTCAAAGATACTATTTACAAAGTGGTGCTTAGACTAAGGATTTTGGTTCCGTTTGGAGTTGTATACCTCTTGGTGTCACCAGTATGGTGAATGAGTCATGGTTGTATGCAACGGGGAGTTGGAGTTTAGTTGGTGCTTTTTCTACCGTTACGGCCAAGTGAAGATTTCTCGGATATATGGCATGTCTCATGGTGAGCAAAGGATTCGAGTTCAAGTCAATTGAATTGTTTCCTTTGTAAGATTCGGATATAATATCAGAGATAAAATTAGTTGTTTTTTTCAAATCTCATTCCTATGGGATGTGATACTCAACGCAATGATATTCTTTGATTCAAAAAGATAAATCAATGGTTGTGTATCAAGTGAGGAGCAAACTGAAAGGTGGGGAAAGAGTGTCATGTGAATCAGAGGTTTTTAACAAAGGCAAAGGAAGAATAAACACAAAAGATATCAGTTATGGAAGAGTTTCTAAACATGTTTCCGAAGCAGGTACTAGAATTTCTACATAGGAGTGGTGGGGTTCATTATTGCATCAGTGTCTGAAGCATAACCAATGCCAATAGTTCCTAATTGGGTGGTTCTTGCTAAGAGTGTAAAAATAAATGAAGCGGGTTGGGGAACTATTAGAGATGTAACGGTGTAGACTCAATGTAATCATTAGAATAACGATGAGTTTGGTGGATCTTGGAGGAGAGTTAGTGGTATGTTAAATCATTCAAGGGTAAGTGTTAGATAAGGGACGAATGGCTTTCAAGACTTGTGGTCTTAAAGAGTGGAAACATGATGAAGGTAAGGAATTTCAAGCAGACTGTTGGTGTTATCAAGGTTTTGTGGCAAGTTTCTGTTAGCTGAAAAACCAACACGACAAGTGCATCGGTCGCACGTAGAAAGTAATAAATATATAGTTCTCTTCATAGGGACTTGTGCAACACATGACAAATCTCACAATTCAAATCTCAAATAAATAACAAAGCTCATAATAACACAAAGAAACTCTTTTTGGTATTTTATCAAATAGTTGGTGTGCAACAGAAATTTAACATAGATTATACACAAATGTCGAAACTAGATTTCATTCACTTTATTCTCATTCATTCACAAACATCTCAATTTCAATTTCAAGTCAAAATCAACTCACAAGAATACTCAAATCCTATTCCTAACGACTTTGAGTTTATGATAACTCATCAAGTTCCAATTTTTTGAGTCTTCAACAAGTGAAATCATGCATTAAGTTCAAGAGTCTTAAGATTACTAATAAATCATGTTCTATCCTTATACACAAGCTCCATTAGGCATTCAATTTCAGTTCTAGGTTCAAGAGACATTTTCCAACACCCCAAGAACCACAAATCATGCATGGGTGGCCAAACCAAAGCAAGTGTTAAGCACGAAAATCAAATACTAATAGAGAAATGGAAAGCATATGTATTAACATCACACAATACACAAGAATTCAGTTCATTACATTTAATCTCAACAAATAGGTTTAGCTCTCCATGGTGGAGAACCTAGGTTTTACAAATTGAAGAGATAGGGAAGAAATGGAAACCAAAGAGAAGAAGCAAACTCTCTCCCAAGGTTCTTGGTAATTGATTGCTCTATGTTCCAATTGCGCCTCTCATTTGCGTCTCATCTCCAATTCGCAACTCATCTTCCTCTCAACCCCACAAAGGTGGAAACCAAATGGAGGAGAAGACCCAAGGAGAAGTGAGAGAGATTCCCAACACTCCTAGCAACCTCCAATAGGCTCTCAAAGCACCCAAAAGTGTTTCTTTATCATCAAAAATGAGGAATGGTCCATACCCTCACAAGAAACAAGATTAAAAACCCTTTTTTTACATGTCAGCGACGTCACCGCTCAACCTTGTCTCAACAACGCTCAGCCTTGTCTCAGCAATGCTCAACCTTGTCTCAACAGTGCTCAGCGCCAGATTTTACGAATTGAATAGTGCTCAGCCCACTTTCCACCACTCAGTCTTGTGGCACTCATCCCCAGTTTTCCATCGCTCAGCCTTGGGCAGTTTGACAGCATTATGTATTTGAAGCATTGGGTGTGATTCCAATGACGCCCGACGTGGGTATTTGCTTCAAAATCAAATTTTTCTTGTTGAATCATGCTCCCTTGAGTTCTTGTTTGTTTTCTTCCACAACAAATGTTTCCTACTAACTTATTTAACACTTAAAAGAGAGATTATAGGCAAAACAAACATAAAATAGCTAAAGCAAAAAAATAATACAAAACACACTAAACTTAAAGATATAACAAGACAAAAACTAGGAAATAGTTTATTTATTCCTGACAATAAGCACACAAAAAGAGGTAAAAATGGACATTATCAGTCTCTCAAGTGTGAAGACAGTCTTCAGGATGTTGAAGAAGAGCTTGATCGATGCTTCAATGCTAATCATTCTTGGCACAAGTAAGCCTTTGAGGTCTATTATGACTCAACACACTAGAAGTGAGTTTGTGTATGAATTAGAGTAGCGCAGCAGAATAATGGTAAATTATGCTTATCAATGGTAAGAAGTGCATGAGAAAAGTTGTCTTACTCATGACTTGGTGGTTGATGTAGTTAGGAGTGCTCTAAAAACAGCAAATGTGTCATTCTTATGTAGATTAATTAAAGGTATTCAATGACCATCCAGAGGTCGAAGTGTAGAGTTGAATAAGAGGAAATGGACAGAAGAAGTAAAAGATTATTTGAGCTATGGTTTCAAGAGGGGGGTATCAACTTAGAAGTGAGAAGTGAGAAGTGAAAGTAGATGCTTAAAAAGGTATGAGTAAGTTGGTGGAGAAGTATAAGTGCTTAAGTTGGGAAGTGAAGTTGTAAGGAAATTTCATTAGTGTAGTCATCTTACTATAACTAGTGAGTTTCTCAAAATGGTTGGGAAAAAGGCAAATCGAACAATCCTAATTTGAAATGTATCGTAGGGCTGTTAGGTACTGATTAAACTAATGATTTCAAGTTAAGAAAAAATGTGGTTCTAAGGATATGGTGGAAGGATGGTTACAGGTTAGTGGATTAGAAATGAAGATGGAGTGCTATAATGAGTATGGTGGTTGCAACAGTTGGAAGTTCTTGTTTGGAAATGGGTTAGCATTGTTATGGACGTTGTTACCTAGTGGCCAAAGTTAGTAATGGAAGTATGATGTTATGGGGGTGGTTATGGATAGGGGTGATAAAGGGTGTTCAAATATTGTCAGTATACCGAAGTCGTGTGTGATCAAGTCAATTAAATGGTGCTTCAAGAAGGAAAAAATGTGGTGTGATAATGATGTCTAACATGTTTGAAAAATTGGTAACCAAGGTTATCCGTAGATTTTGGTACAACCTATAAGAGGTGGTAAAGAGCATATGAAAGTTGAGTTTTGTATAGTAGATACAAATTATTGGTCAAGCGTAAATGATAGTTCAAGCTTTTGGAACAAAGGTTGAGAAGTTGTCTTAATGGGGTGGTGGTCAGACCAATCTACACGGTTGAACATCATATCACACAACACAAAGGTGTAGTTTTCAATTAGTATGAAGTTATGTGATTGTATGAAGTTATGCATGGATGATGTTGCTATTTTGAGACTTGACTTGGTATGTTTTTGTAAAATATGTGATTGTTTTGATATTTGAAATTTAAGTTGGAATTATTAATGTGTGAATATGAAAATATGATTAAGGATGTACATGATTGTGAAAGTATTGTTGTGAAACTGGGATGATAATGGGTTTGTGAATATATATATATATATATATATATACATATATATATATATATACACACACACACGAGTATTGTATGTGTTTGACGTAATTTTATGGATCTCATGGGGAGATTTTATGGTGGTGGTGTTAATTTATTGTATACATTGAACTATGGATTCAAGTAAGATGATATCCTGAAACTCTAATGATCATTCAGACTCAAATAGAGTATAATGGTTCATGTGGTGATAGTAGAAGGAGGTCCTAGTCTATGGTAGGATAATGGACTTATATGATCATTGATTAACATTAATAATGTGTGTGGTAGGATGAAACCCATTGACAATGACTCCCAAAGCAGTAGAGGCCACTACAAGTGCAAGTCTCTAGTGATTTCGATTCCAAATGCATGTATCTAGATAATCGAGTTTAGTGTCAATTATTTGTGTGCAGTTATGTGAATTAATTGTAGTTACCCATGTATGAATTATAATTAATATGATTTAAATGATTTTAGAACAACTCTTTTGTATACTAACTTATCATTGTACTTTGTGGTCTTGTAACTTATCATTGTACTTTGTGGTCTTGTGTTATTTTCTTCGTTTGCGATGATCATCATCTTGGTGTGAGCAGATGAAGATGCAGGTTTAGAAACATCTCTAAAGGATGAAGAGTTTGTAATAAGAGTCTCGATATTATAACAGATATCAGAGTGGTTAGTACGTTCAATATAGAAATATTTTTAAAGATTTGATATTGTTGTACAAATAATATATTTTGTATGGTTTGAACTTTTAAAAAACCGTGTAATTATACATTTTATCGAGTTGACATGTCTTTAAATATTGTTATGAATTGTTTTATTTTATTTGTTTTATAATAAAATGAGATTTACCGTCTACTTTTTATTTAAAATAACAAATAGATGTGTGTAATGAGTGTTTGTTGCGGATAATCCTTATTTTAATAGTGTTTGTTGCGAATAATCCTCATTAAAAAATAATAAATAATTATATTATAAAGGATAAAATTGATATTATAAAATGTAGCAAAAAAAGAAAATCCTCCTTATTATTGATACAGATAACTTAGGGTTTTCAATTTTTTTTACTATTTCATACTTATTCTCTCTCAACCTTTTTTATTTAGTTACTCACCTAGTTTGCCACTCGTCCTAAAATCATGAATGCAAGTTCCATTATACAACAAATATAGTATGTTTTTTCGATTCTGAACATTAATTTGGTTTCTTCTTAACAAAATATTCAAAGAACAATTATAAAATCATTGGTTTATGAATATTCTTTCATAAATAAAATTGTTATAATTTTTTTTTAAAAAATAATGACACAATTAACCATAGAAACTAAATTGAGACCTTGATGACGTTTCTTTGAATAATTACTTGTCAGAAGAACTTTATGAAGTTATTATGATAGGATGGAAGCTACTGTTTCATGAGTAAAAATATTTATTCTAAATGAAGATTGAATATTTTAAGAAGAGTTATTTTATAATGTTTAGTATACAAATACTATTTTTAGGTAAACATCCGATTATAATGTTGTTATTGAAGTAATTAACTTATTTATTATTTTATATTAAT
>Ga0214544_1003332_pt1 | contig 33324 bp, 40 predicted proteins | sample CNSS3metaG_FD_160074 | JGI IMG/M metagenome (GOLD analysis project Ga0214544, IMG submission 160074) | Root nodule microbial communities from cowpea collected in UCLA plant growth center, Los Angeles, California, USA - CNSS3 | ecosystem: Host-associated > Plants > Roots > Nodule | place: USA...
GGTGGGAGCTGTGCGGGACGGTGGCGCTGGTCGTTGGAGAAGATGAAGGCTGGCCGGAGATGGTGAAGCTCGCAGAGAAATCGGAGAAGATGTCGCTGCACAATGAAGAAATTGGGGTTTTTTAACCCTACGAAGGGATACTGCCTCGGTTATTCGAAACTGAGGCATATTGTACCCTTACTGCCTCGGGTGGGCGCTTGACCGAGGCCTATTGTCTCGCTACTGCCTCGGTTATTAGAGAACCGAGGCATATTGCTTCAGTAAAAAAAAAATTCAAATTATAAGTCAACGTGTGAGTCAAAATTTTTTTTAGCCATATGCCTCGGTTAGTATGATAACCGAGGCATAAAAGATGAATTTAATTACGAAACTGTCACCGCATGCTTATATGCAACGAGTCTGCAGGAACCGAGGCATATACTGCGATGTAAATGCTCCAAAATGCACTAGTGGTCGAAGCCTACTGCATATATTACCAAGGACACTTGAAATTCTTTTAACAATTGATCAAAACTTCAAATTTACAATACATCAGATATAATAATTAAAATGCTTCTAACACTACAAAAAAAATATTATTTAGTGGAGGTTATTTTTTCTATCTGTGGGGGTTTTCACCCTCTGTAAATTAATTTGTGGGGGTTTTCTAAACCTCCATAATTAGAGTTGCCACAAACTATTTGCGGAGGTTTTGAATGACCCCTGGTATCCGAAGTATATTGCAGAGGTTATTTTGTTGAGGGTTTTAACCTCTTCTATTTCTAAGTTATATTGCGGAGGTTGTTTTGTGGAGGGTTTTAACCTCTTCTATTGGTGGCTATTATTTTGTGAAGGTTTGAAACCTCCTTTATTTGCAATTACCCACCTGCATTTATAATTTATTAATTTAATAAAATTATTTTTGTAATAAACAATAAATAAAATATATAAATTTGTAAAGTACACAAAAATTAACTAAAATTAATTTCATTGATGATTTGGTGAAGCGTTAACAATTACCATGTAAATATTAAAAAAGAAAATACCTAATGTTGAAAAAAGTATAGATAATGTTCTAAATATAAAACTAATAGAAAACCTAAAGTCGTGAGGATCATTGTCAAAGTTTAAAACCTTTATTCTCAAGTACTTGTTCTTGTCTACAGGATTTCTATACTCAATTGTTGATGCCACAATTTCAAGAGTTGAATAAAGCAAAGTGGCTCCACTTGAAGTGCTAAAAAGATGTTGAATCCAATAGCTGAGAGTTCCGTAACGTTGGTGAGAGTCAAATACAACTGCATCCGGTGTCCACCTACACAATTTCAAATAAAATAACATGAATACACAAAAATAATTAATAGTAGTCAAATGAAAAAGGATAGGAAAATTACCTTTTGTCGTTGGCGTTTACGAAGAGAGGTGCATAGCTAACCATGTGGATGATGTCACTGTTTGAAGAAGAAGAAGAAGTTAGAAATGGGAAATAGAAATTAGAGATAGAATGAAGAAAAGGACATATGTAGAAAGAATCTATTCTTTTCCAATCCAATAAGACGAAAAAGTGTTTGAGGTTTATAACTTCTAGACAAGTTTTCAGTCTGAAGAAAATCAAAGTATTGATCTAAGCAATTAAACTTTGTTTTTATAAAGGCTATTAAAGGTGAATGGCTCCTTTAAGGCACCAAAATCAGCAATGAGCACACAGGATGAAATATTTACGAAAATTTGTTTATCGATCTAACTATTATATTTAAGGTTCTCATAAATCAAGTCTTACAAAATTCTGTATAATTTAAAAACTAATGGATAACTTTATACAATATCCGATCTAAAACACAAGTAAATAGCTACTATTAGATTACAGTACACATCTACAAATGCCTAGATATCTAAAATTTGATTTACATGATCATAAGAATAATATCCCATGATTCAATGATTACATTGATGAAATTTACTTCTTGAAAATACATAGTATGCCACTTAATTAGTGTTCATTGATCCTGTCCCATTTTTAGAGTATTAACATTTCCAGATTGAAGTACCTGGATATATCTGCTTCAAATACTGTAAAAAGAAGCCACTCTAGACAATGTGAAAAATGAGGCTTCTCGGCTGATAGCTCTGCCAGCCTTAAAGCTTCCTCAATTTTGTCCCTCTGGGAAGAAACATAAATGAACAGGAAATAATCAGATAAATATTTCTTTTCTCTATAGAACAAGAGTTTATAAAGAGAACAAGGTCCAACATGCCTCTAAAAAAAATCATAAAAAATGAAAGCAACAAAACGAACCCCCAACTTTAAGCAGACAATTGCAGGCTCCCAAAACATTTTTAATATGTGACAGGTCTTATATCTTGTTGAACCTATTGTTTCTTACACAATAGAGGTGAGAAATAAGAAGAGTAGAAATTCAGAGAATAGGCAATCCTTATCAGAAATATAAAAGACATATATGTTCCATCTAGTAGAAAAGCAGGACAAAATCTGTTAGACCAATTCAAACATCCTCAGTGATAGTTTTGAACTATTTTCATATCTAACTCTTTTCATGTTTTAAAGCAATGGATCACAAATTGTCCAAATAAGAGTAAAGACTATGAAAAATTCGACAAGAGTAAAGATCAATTTCTACTTCATATATAGTGCTTGAAAGTAAAAAATTGCAACTGTTACCAAACTCCTCAAAGATCAACATCAATAATGAAACATTGCAATTTCTCTCATAAAGCCTGTCTTCTACTAGATTTTCCTTTCTTAGGGGCAGACTCACTGAGATACATTTGGTTTCTAAGCCCCCCGTGAGCTTCTGGGGTAATGTGACTGTAGTACTATGTTTGACATACATCGAGCCTGTTAGTGTTGTGTTCTGCAGTGGCATTGTTGGTTAGTGTAAAAGTTCTGTCAGACAATTAAACTAACTTACAACTGAGCTCTGTATGTAATTTTATGTTAACAAAGTCTTTCACTCCTTTTAAAATAATAAGTCAGTGTATTTGTTACCTTATAAAGTATAATGCAAACTAAATAATTTATACTATTACTTCTAATATAAATACTAAAAAATTAAACAAATTTATGATAAATAATAACTTATAAGACAATTAACACACACAATGCAGCATTAACAGCATTATAATTAAGTAAAAAAATGAAAGACGATGTAGAAAAAGAACAACACTCGAGACAAATTAGTAGAATGTAATCTGAGAAGTATGCAGAAAAAAGCAAGACCAGACTAAAAATCAAACCATTAGTAACTTATCGAAAAACAAAAGTTCTTGTAACAAATTTATGATATCTCCACCACTTGTAACAGACGTAGCTTTTTGTATGGATGATCAAGGAAGAAGTGTTTCAAATCTTATTGTTATGTTTTTGAAGCCAAAGAACGCCATAGAAAATGATGGAGATATCACAGTTATACCCTCATAAAAACTGAAGATCTAAACAGAATTATTTAAGGGGAAAATGACTTCTATAATTTTAAGTGTGTATCATGGTTCCACTGCTATAGCATGCAAAAAGGCTTCTATTATGGCTGCTCTGTGATGAGAATCTCATAGGAGTTTAGGGCTACGCTGTGATTCTACTATAGTGTTCTATCAACTAATATGCAAAATACTCAAAAAAGAATGGAAAAAATCCCCGAGCTTCACATATGGATCGAGCATGTTAAATTGCAACAACATAACTGGCGACATTCATAATTGCAACACAAGCACATTGCAACAACATTATAAAAAACTAAACCAAATGCCTGAATTAGATTATTAATTAATTGAAGATTAAATATTGTCCTTGTGATGCGAGTTCCATTAATTCTCTGGCCACTAGGTCCACAGCTTTTTCCATAAAATCAGACCTCTAAATTGATACATGGAAAAGAGCTAAAAGAAAATTCCTAAGAACTTAAAAGAAGGAGGAAAATGAAGAAGTAATCGATAAAAAAACCGCGTCTAGAACGTACATACGTTTGCATCACTACGATCACTGTCTTAGGGTTCTTCGTCCCCAAACAATGACCTCTGCCTCTTGATTGTGGTGCAGCCTCATCATCTCCATGGATTAAGGTGCAGTCACTGCTGGATTTAGATCCATCTTACCTAACATAGCTTGTGGTGCTCATTGTTGATCAAAGGAACATTTAGCGAAAAATTGGAGTGAAAACAAGAATGTGGATTTGGAAATGTGTGGGAAAACCTTAGTAGAGCGAGAATGTAAAACTGAGGGAAAGGTTAAAAAATTAGGGAAATTAAAGGTGGAGAAATCTACGGAGGTTATAGAACTCTTAAAAAAACAATTAAAATTCTCACTAATCTTAACACTTAGATATATTAACACAATCATTTTAAATATTATGATTTTGCGGAGGATTTTTATAATTTCCATAAATTAACTCCCACTAAATAATATTTTTTTTAGTGTAATGATACTTAACGGGAATTAAATTACTGAAATTAATTCTGTTTATAAATTACCTTAATAACTAATTTTAATTTTGAAGATTTTAATCTTAAATAATGACATTTTACTTTTATGTTCTTTTTCGATTAATAAATAAAATTAAATGTTTAATAATAAATTACGTATCAAGTGTGACCATTCACCCAAAATTGAAATTTAAAATACCATAATTATAATCAAATTAAATAATTTCTATAATATCTAATGAAATTAATAATACATGAATATATATATATATATATATATATATATATATATATATATATATATATATATATATATATCACAACAAATAAGGATCAAATTTAGTGACAAAAAATAATTAGTCATTATAGTAATCAATTTAGATACTAATTTATAAACTAAAAATTATTGGTAACAAAACTAGTTTCAAAAAATTATAATTGGTTTCTAAATTGGTAACTAAAATAGCTTATATATTTAAATTGACATTAGTTACCTAGATTTTAGCTACCAAATGAATTAGTCACTAAATTAGTTTCTAATTAATTGTTTAGAGACCAATCTAGAAATCAACTCCTTGGTAACCAAAACATAGGTAGTTAATGTTAGTGACAAATTTAGAGACAAATTCACAATAGAAACTATTTTAGTTACCAATTTAGACACCAATTATAAGTTTTTGAAACCAGTTTAGTTACTAATAATTTTTAATTTTTAAAAGTAAAAGATGACTCTAATTTATTTATATATATATATATATATATATATATAATTTTAATTTTGGTGATTTCAATATTAAAGAATAAGAGTTTGTGTAAGACCCTAGAAAATGGCGTTCTAAAAGTGATAGTGGTTTAAAAATAGTGAGACTAAATTATTTTAATATTAAAAGGTTTTAGTATAAATATAATTGTTGTAAACGAGTTTTATTATTTTAAAACACACCATCTCTCTAGAAACCACTTTTCTAGAGTTCTTTAACTTCTCTCTATAGGTTCTGTCTCTCTGGTCATCTGATTGAAGAACCGAGACCGTAGGATTGATCCTCTCGGCGAGCTCTTGAAATTGGACCGATCAGTTTCTCCGTTCGCGTAAGTTGAGTTTTCGCTCTCTTTTTAGTCTTTTTCTGTTTTCTGTTGCATGCAAGCCCTCTTCCACTTGCATGTGACATTTTAATCATTAGTATGAGTCTCTGTTGATCAGTGATCATAATGGTTTGTCTTTATCGTTCTTGTGATGTTTCTATGTGTAGATAGAACATCCTGTGGAGTTAGAGGTGTTGACGTTTATAAAGTTGTCTAAATAGGATAACAGGTAAGGAAAGCTAGCCTTTTGCTCAAATTCAGTAGAAATCTTCTATGAGAACTTAGATTTGCATAATCCTATGTTTGACTGATGTTTGGATTAATTGTTGTATGGAAATTGGGTTTTTGGTATGAATTGTGTAACATCCCGTCAGGATATTACTGATTTAAATAAATAAAATAATTAAAACATAAAGCTGTCGCATTTATGAATACGTGCTTAACCCCTATCCTGACCGCAACTCAAGGGATATGTTCCGAGCTCAACTCAAGGAACCCAGCAATCTTACCTTTGAGGCATCACCAAAAGCCTTGTATATCACCCTACAAAGTCCAATACTTAGGACTTACAACAGCCAAATCGCCTAGCAGGGGACACGTACCGCTAGGCACCTATCCGCTTCCAGACCGCCTGGCGGGGGACACGTACCGCCAGGCGCCAAGCGCCTCAGAACTGCAAATTCATTAACCATCGCTCAGCGGGACAACCCACACCGCCAGGCGGACGTGCTCTAGGAGACTCCTGATTTCATCGCCATCGCCTGGCGGGATATTCCCCTTCGCCAAACGCCACCAAATCCAGAACCCCACTGTTTCCTTGCCACCGCCTGGCGGATGTGACCCCACCGCCAGGCGCCACACCAATAATGAACTCTTACTGGTTTGTTCGTGGCTTGATTCAAGTTTCCCACAATGGTCTTGCATAATCATGCATTCAGATAGTTGAACCTTCCTCATTCCATGTATATACACTCTCATCCACAACCCTTCTCAATTTCAACTTACCAAGTAAAAATACCTAACTTCCCTTTTGTATACCATCAATCTAGTTTATCAAATAAGTCATGCATACGCTCAGCTATTCCAATAATCTATATGGCACTCTAAACTCCTTCCACTTTAAGTTTTATTAATTACTCAGATTACTGTCCAGGTCTCCATCACTTTATATGTACTTTAACAACTGTCTTACCCATAATTTACACACTCCCTACCAATTCGCAATTCCGATTATTCTTATAAACTTACGTAATTGTAGACCTCGTCTAGGACCACTAATACCACACTAATCTGGACCATTGGTTTGTCACCCACTCTGATATGTTCACTCAACTTTCCCAGTATTTTCTTTCCTCTCCTAACACTTAAAATCAACCCTATTCCTTTCCTACTATCATTCATACTCGCAACACATTACTCATTTCAACTGTTCTCGTAGCATGAACATGACTCCCTTCACCTAGTGCCGCCTGCAACACCCGCCACACGTACAGACTCCAACTTCTGATACGACGCCTGACGACAAGCCTTGCGCTGCCAGGCGGTGTAACAGTTCTGGCAGATTCTCAAAATTTCCAACAGCCATGAAATCCACCTCTCGTTCTCTAGTACTTCTCTCCGTTTCTCTCAATTGCTTTCACCCTCAAAACACTTACCTTGACCCACACTCGAACTTTAACTATCCATGTCTAAAATGTGGGTACACCCATGACACCATTACCATTGGTTCATTCAAACTCCCAATTATAACCCTAAAATCATATTCACACTGTTTCATCAATTTTACCTGTTAATTATACTGTTTTTCAATAAATTACGATGTTAGACCATCTATAATCACCAACTTATGGTTTCCCTCCGATCAAAATCCTTTCAAAACACCTCAATATGACAAAACTCCAAATCCCAGCCCGCGTCTGATATGACCCCAACAAGCCCAACCTCAAATGCATCAACAAGCCCAAGCCCACATAAAGGCCCAATCACTAGAAGCATGATGAGAAAGATTCACATGGGCCTCTCACAATATGATCAAGTCAATCATGGGCTTTTTACATTATTCACGTGGGCTAAAGAAATCTCTAAAATATGAGATGATGCATGAAGGAAGTAGTCTAGATTTAAATTGGGCCTTTGTTTAGGCTTTGTTTTCAATAAAAGCTAGAACACTTTTTGGGATCAATTGGACCGAGCCCAATTTGCTACCTTTGGCCAAGAATTACTTGAGTGACTCTCCATTTGGATGCAAGCAAAGCATGAACTAAGCAAGGAGAATGTGATGGAAGCATGGTGCGTGTGACTTGGGCAAGGAGAGTGTGATATGCCACTTGACATCATCAAGACTCATATACTACATCACATGGTTTACAATCAAGCTTCTTCTCCAAGCTACATTTGCATTTCATCTTTGTTGCATTTTCTCTTCATTTGGCCGGCCATGTGCCTATAAATAGAGCCACTCAAATATTGTAATGGTTACTCTTGAATTGCTAATAGATGCTAGTGTTTGAGATCACTCCACACTTCTATTAATTTGAGAGCACACATGGCTAACCTTCTCCTTCATCTCCTCTAGCCACCTTTCATACCATAGCTCCACTTCTACTCTTCATCTTCACCAAATTCTCCATTTCCGAGAGCTACTTTCATCTATTTCTCCAAATTCCGCTGCACTCCATCTCCTCCTCATCATTCTCTATGGATTTCCTTCCTCTCCTACACCAAGGACGTCCATCAGCGTCGCTTGGCGGAAGTTCATCGCCGCCAAGCAGTGCATCAGGAAAACCCAGAATGATGTAAAATTTTAAGCATCGCTTGGCGGCCGGGAGTGTGCCGCCAGGCGGTTTCTCTTCCAGGAACCCTTATGCACAGCCCGCCAAGCGGTTTCTGGGAATTTTCCAGAAACACACAGATTCAACCAGACACAAACAACAATCAACAATTATACATATATCCATCAATTCAAATACACTTATAAAAATTCTAACGTATAAACTCCCATAACCTGGATCCTTTAGCTTAAACTTGAAAATTGAGAAGTTCTCCTTTGAACACCAACCCTCCTTGGCTCCTCTCTATTCAGCCCCTCAAGTCTCACTCCAAACTCACAGAATTTCAGATTTTCGTGCTCTCTCTCTCTGGTGTATTTTTCAGCTTGCCAAAACCCTTCCCTTTACCTCACTTTGGCCTTTCAAAGGTGTCCTAGAAAATAGGTAATAATATAAAACGAACCTAAGACTTAATGGTGATATTTATTGCCATTCATGGACTCCTTTATGATCCATTTCCAGCCTCTCCCCCTCTTGGGTGCCATTTCTCTAGGGTTTACGCTAACCCTTCACCTTCATGCCAAAACCAAAAATGACAAAAAAAATGTTCAATTTAGGTTCACCAAGATTTGAACCCCTCACCATGCCAAAGTTAAATCAATACCAAACCACCAAGCCAATTCATATTTCATGCTAACAATCATAATTCAATTATCATATTATTTCACAACATGATTATCATATATTTAAAATAACAATGAATAATAACACAAAATGGCATACATGGTATTCAAACTCAAGTCTTCTCACACAATTAAAGTACCCTCAACCACTTGAACTAGTACTTTTCCACGTTATTCCACTCATAATTTAATTTCATAATTAATTCTCCCACCCACATTTATTAATTAATTATTTATTTAATTAATTAAATTTCACGGGTCTTACAAATTGCGTGGCTCTGCATGTGAAAACAAATTGGAATTCTGTTGATTTCGCCCAGGCGAGCAGCTCTCGCTTGAGCAAAAATACCAGAAATTAACCCCTACAACTGCGCGAGGTCTCGCCTAGGCAAGCTGGGTTCTCCTGAGCGAGAGACACTCTCGTCTAAGCGAAACAACTTAGCCTGAGCGAGAATTCGCTTAGTTTCAGAGTTGCCCACTACTTGAGTCTCGCGCAGGCAAGAGTGACTCGCCTAAGCGAGAATGACCCTCTCGCCCAAGCGAGAGCTTCTAGCTTGGGCGAGTTCCTATGCAGAATTATTGATTATTCCTCTGTTTTAATTATTGGAAGCTATAAATAAATGATTTAATGTGATGTTTATTCATATTATGCTTGGATTATTGTGACTGGTAGTACATGTGGTAGAAATTGTATAAAATCATATCATCAGAAGGTGTGGTTGCACTAGTATTTCGAGGGGAATTCTAGAGAATAAGTTAGTGTATGTGTAAGAACATGAGGACTCCTAATTTGGTTGGCATCCTGAATCTCCAATAATCATTCACGCTCAGGTAGAGCAGAATGGATTATGTCGTGAGGAGTAGCAGGAGGTCCTAGTCTTTGGACTCGATCAAGTCTTAGACGCGCAGGGGACTTACCTTGTGAGCGGTCGGATGATAACTCCATGTGTCCAACTCTGCAGAGTTTGGGAACCGTCACAGGTGCACGCCACCAAGAGATCCAATGTTGCTTACATAATCCGGATATCGAGTCTAGAGTAATATATATGCAAGGTGTTTGTGGTGGTCTATGTGATTCTGGTGAAAATGAGAAAGATTGCATGATTTCTATTTATAATTGAACTGTATGATTCCTTTAATCAGATTAGCTTACCCTTGCTTTGTGTGTGTCTGTCTCGTGTTGTATGTTTTCCTTTTGCGATGATCACCTATTCGGTGGGAGCAGATGTGGTTGCAGTGTCAAAGGCGCTTCTGGAGGATGAAGAGTCATCGTTTTAGTGTTGAGTAGCAAGAGGTTTCCAGTTGGAGCTTTAGCAGTGGTCAGTTTAAGTATAGAGTTTATTAGTTTAGTTTAAGTGTATAAGTGATATATTTTTATAATCATATCTTTTGTAAGACTGTATTAATATATTGTGTACACTGGATTATCTGTTTTGAAACTATGATGAAACTCCCTATTTTTATTAGCTTTAAGCTGCTGAAATTGGGATGTTACAGTTTGTACTTTCTATAGTTTTCCTATTCAATTAATAATTGAACATATTAAATAATACATTATTGTGGGTATTTACTATTGATATATTTTAAGAAATAATTAAACTTAAAAATGAAATGCACAAAATATAAAATTATGATAGACTATGAATCAGTAAACAAAATTTATTATATAAAAAAATCAAATTTAAATTATTTTAATATATTATGAAATCAAAACTATTGTATAATATTTGAACATTTCTAAAAAAGTAAAATTTTGTAAGTACAATGTAAAATAAAATCCTTAAAAAAATGTTAATAAGTTTAATTATTATTTATAAGAATCGATTGTAGTTTTTAATATTGCTAACTTCTTTTACTTTTAATCAAAATAATGGAAATATATATATTAGAGATATCAACGCATATGAGGTAGGAGGATTTAGACAAGATTTCCTAATTATTTTGTCGGCAATTTCTTCATATATCCCCTCAAAGTTGGACTACATCCCATCAAATATGTGGAATAACAAAACTAATTTTGTTTTATTGTTTTATTTCAAACATAATTTTTTATCATTCTTCTTCTTCACCTGGCCTAGTCTGTAGCTACGTGTGTGTTCTTCCTTCCACCCTCGCATTTGCGATTTCGGCCACACATTTGGAGCACCGTGGAAGAGGGTTGTGGTGCATTGAGTTGACTTTGCATGAGTAAACTTTTATTTGTTAAATAAATATGTTTTTTTCCTTGAAGTATCGTGTAAGATTGGAAATGGTTATTCGTCGAAATTTTGATACCATTTGTTTATGTACCTTATAAAACATTGGTTTTGGTATCTATTTTTGCTGGGTTATATATATTCTTTTATATATGGTTATGGTTATAGTTATTGAGAAATTGTGGTTCCGTATGATTATTTGACATTAGTCTTACATATACAAGACATTTGACATCACCTTTTACACCAAAACCTTAATGTAATGGTGTATTCCCAACAATCTGGGTCTTTATTCTTATATAATGTTTAACTTTGTCTATTATATCCAATGTGGGATTTTTGACTCACACTTGGACTATTCCCAACAATCTCTCCTCAAGGGTGAGTTTCTTGTTTTTTTCTTTTTTCATATGGTATATTTACCTTCAGGTGTATGAGGGACCCCTTTGATTATTGTTATGCGGTCAATCACTTCGGTGACCCCTTTTTGGTTATGGTTATGTGGTTATGCGGTCAGTCATTTCGGTGACCCCTTTTTGGTTATGGATATGTGGTTATGCGGTTAGTCATTGCGAACCATTGGCTCTGATACCACTGATGTGTATTTTTCACATATATGGATTATGGTTATGCAGTCAGTCACTTCGAACCATCGGCTTTGATACCACTGTTGGGTTATATATATATATATATATGTTTTGGTTTATGGTTATAGTTATAGTTATATTGAGAGATTGTGGTTCCATATGGTTATATGACATTAGTCTTACACATATAAGGTATTTGACACCACCTTTTACACAAAAACCTTAAAGTAATGATGTTATGGATCTTTATTTTTATATAATGTTTAACTTTCTCTATTATATCCAATGTGAAACTTCTGACTCACATTTGGACTATTCCCAACAATTTTTTAACTGTAATAAAATTTATCTTATGTGATAAATGACGTTTGAATTAAATAACAAAAACTGATGTAAACACTTATTAGTTATATATTGAATTTGAATTTATTAAAAAAACATTTTCTTTGTTTTTAACTTAGATTATAGGTTTTTATCAAAGATTAAAATTGTAGTGATGAATTTTTTTAACTTATCAATCGTATTAATTGCCATGTCTCTATTATTAGTTATTATCAAAGAATGATATCTTTATTGTGAATATTCATTTATTTATAAATATGCTAGATTGTCACGTAAATTATTTTTATCTAATTCCACATTCTTTATTTAATTTTCTTGTTTAATTTTCAGAAAGAATTCAAAGTGAGAAATGATCATAATCTTTCGTTAATAAAATCATATCACTTCCTTCTTCTCCAAAACGAGAGCCACTAAGGGCTTCATCTTCATCAAGGGTCTCATAACTCTATTGCTACAACACAGGGTCTTGCCTCTGTCGCACCTCCCACTTCCGGCCTATGCCGTCGGCGGCGATGCCGGTGACCACCAGAGGCATTGCTCGCACCGTGGCTTCTTCTTCGTCTTTTGTCGCGCACCATGACGCAAACCCTAATTTCGACGCATCTCTCACGGCTAGCACGAGCCACCTATGAAGACATCATTGTCAAAGACGCTACCAGCCACCGCCTACAGTCACCTAGCATCCAGAAACTGTTTTTGCTCTCCTCTTCTCATGCTCTCTATTTTTTGGTTTAGGAGGTGATGTGTTGTGTGCGTACTTGGTGCAATGAGCCATCTATTTTTGTGTTGTGATTGAAGGATAACTACGGTCACGAATGGATGAAGTGAAGATAATGGATGATGATGGAGATATGGAATGTCAGAGGAAAATGAATCTAGGTTGTGTTTTTGTTGGGTGCAGTGGGGCGAAATGTGTGAGTATTGGAAGAGATGTTGTCATGTGCTGAAATAATTTTGAAGGAAAAGTGGTGAAGAAGATGATGAAACGTAATGAAGGTTGGAAGATGGTGATGAGATGTAGCGTGAGTTAGGTAATGATGGTAATAAAGCTTCTATTTTTTGGATGAAGGTGGAGGTTGAACCTTGAATGAAGAGAAATGAAGGTTGAAGATGATACAACCTGTTGTTAGAAAAAATGAGAAGGAAAATGAAAGTCATGGTGAAGAAGGTTGTTTTTTTCAATCACGAAGTTGTTTTTTTTAAAAGAAAGTGTTTCATTTCCAAAATAAAGGAAACAACATGTCTCGGAAACATGTCAACATCTGAATTGGAATATTATTGGTTACTTAGGATAAACTTTAACATAGTTGAAAATAAGGGACCAAAACCAATAATTTTGAAAATATAGGAATCAAAGTTTCGATTAGAAACCATTTTCAATTTTACAAAATACTTTTGGAACCAAAAAATATTTACCCCTTTTCTTTTTACTTTCTAAAATTGATAATGTGGAAATCCATTGGAATACGAACTCAGGGTTGGGAATGTAGGCATTAAATATGTATATCGAAACAACAAATTTGAAATATATTATGGGTAAAGACTTTTTCAAAATATTTTCTTGGAATAAGTATTTTGAAACATCTTTTCAAAATGCATAAATATTTTTTGAAATGTTCATTTAGGGAACATATTTTGTGATGTCTTCTTTGATAATATATTTTGGATATGTTGTTACAAGTGTGTATTTTGGATTTAAGATTTTTGTACGTGTTTTCTTCATTTAACGAGGGTTAAATATGTTTTTTGTTCTTTAATTTTTAGTGAAAATTGGAATTAATCTCTATTTAAAACTTTGGACCAATTTATTCTCCCAACTTTATAAATGTGTGAATTTGATCCTTTTAACCAAATTATTTAGGTTTATTTGACGTTTCAAAAATGTTTCATGATAGTATTTGAGTTATTTAAATCGTTCGACACATTTTCGTTTCAATGTTAGTTGAGAGACACATTTGAAACGTCAAATAAACTTGACAAAATTTGATTAAAAGGACTAAATATACGTATTTCTAACGATAGGAGAATAAATTTGTCCAAAGTTTCAAATAATTAAGGATTAATTTTATTTTTACTAAAAGTTAAAGGACCAAAAATATATTTAACTCTAATTATTATTATTTTTTGATTAAATTGGTTACTTGTTTGCATGTGTTAGTTCTTGTTATATGTTGACTATTATATAATATTAATTTTCTGCGCGCGCGCGCGCACACACACACACACACACACACACACACACACACACACACACACACACACACACATATATATATATATATATATATATATATATATATATATATATATGCAAATATACATGGTTAGAATTAGAGAAGATGGATCCTAAAGTGATTGTAAACGACCAATTGCATCTATTAGACGAAGAGAGCGAAGTGGTTCAAGTAACACTGTCGAAGATGAACTCGTAGAAGAAAATGTTGCCATTAAGGAGGCACACATTATTGATAAAGGTTATCCGGGAGAGCCAATGGATAGGTCATTGCTTGTTATCTATGATTAACATGTTATTAGACAAGTATAGAATGGAGTGCTAAGTAAATATGTTGATATAGTTTAATATAAATTAGAATGTTGTGCATCAGAGATACTAAAATATTATTCATTGACAATTGTAGCATTGTGGTGAGTTGAAGTTGGTATCACATGGTAGAAAGATGAATAAGTTAGGAAGTCCACATGAATGAATATAAGTTGCGGTTGATAAAAGTTTGACTCGAATTTTTCTTTCTTACATAGGTTTATTTGCTAACTTATGACTTATTGAAGTTTGATCCACATGTAAGAGCAATTAGGAGATGCCAACCATGAAAACATAAAGCAACTAGTAAGGTATACAACTTTGCTACATGTTAGTTTGAATAAATGCTTTTATTACTTTGAAAAACTACTACATATTTTAAATACATAACATTTCATACAACATTCATTGTGGTGAACATTTTTTATTGTAGGCATGGATTTACGAGAACTTTCCAAGCATATGATTGAGATAAGTTCTTCCTGATTATATACAGGGTGAGTCTTGGTCCAAGAGGTATGATGTGCATCCAAAATGGCATCTGTAATAACATTTGATCTCATATAATGCATAATCATATGATCATCCCAAGTGGAAATCACAACAATGAACATGCAAGGGTTAACTAAATTACATAAAACATCATATTTAAAAGAAATAATATACAATAATTACCTCATCATTGCACCTATACAATAACAACACCTTATTCAATATCACACAATTCATCACATTGTTTATTGTATCTCTTAACAGCAATAAACCAGCGTGTAGTCTTAGTACAAGAGAATCAATCATTAACATTAACAAAAACACTCACACGTAACTTACCATCCCAACTAGCTCACCCCTAGAGCCAAACCAACTCTTTCTTCCTACTCTCTCGGAGTTTCAAGACAAAGTATACTTCGTACAACTTTTTCGCGAGTCCTACGACAAAGTCCATTAACAATACTGTTATGTCGAGTCCACCATTCTCCATTTTTCTTTCAGAGAATATAACCAGAATCATTAAGGTCAAATCTCAGAGTCTCCTCTCCTCTTGCTAAGACTCCCATGCTTCACAACCACCATCTCGACACATGCATGCATTATGTTCACCATAACACATTATAATATTCATTTTCAGCCATCCACAATATAAATTTAACATTATACAGTTCCAAAAAATCTCAAAATGTAAAAAACATGTTATTTTCATCTTTTCTCTCAACAAAACAGATCTTGCTCACTATAAGCTTGCAAAACACAATCATCAACATAAAACTAAAAAAAATAAAGCACTTAAGTGCAATTGATTTCTTTAACCATATACCTCCCATTGAAGGTCCCAATGGTCAAAGGGAAGCTACATATGTTACAGACCAACTATCAAAATTTTAGCCCAATCTAATTGTTAATGAAGCAGGAAAGATAATTTTCGTTAAAATTTTTTAGTGGCACAAATAGAGTTACCTAGCAATTCGTATTTTCTACCTAATGAAAAACTTATTCAAGAAAACGTTGTTTCCTTTTTGCCCACCGATAAAAACCCTCACCCAGTGAATATATTTACACAAGATATATTTTTGATTTATTTTGTTTACAATTGCTTCATGCAACCTCTCAAATTTTAAGCTACATCTTATTAAATATGTAAATTATTAAAACTAAAACCATATTTCTTATGTTAGTTTTGATTTTTTTTATCTCTTAGTATATATATATATATATATATATATCTATATATATATATATACTCTTCTTTTTCTAATATGAATATAATAAAATTTTATGGTATCTAGAGTTTTTTTTCTTAGCTTCATGCTTCATCCCCAACTTCAACTTTTGAAATTTCTTCTTCCAATTCTTGCTTTGTTCCATATTTGCTTACCACTGCCAATAGTCTCAAACTAGATTATGATAATTTTCTTTCATGGAAACAACAAGTCTTAGTTACTTTAAATGGGTTACAACTCACCCATTTCTTGGATAACTCTTTTCTTCCCTCTAGTTTGCAAGACGATGAAAATCGAACACACACACACAGACACACACACACAGACACACACAGACACACACACACACAGACACAGACACACATACACATACACACACATACACACACATACACACAGACACACATAGACACACACACATACACAAACACAGACACACACACACACACACACAGACATATATAGACACACACACACACATTATGATCAACAACACCACCTCATTATTATGTCATGTAACATCCTAGACGCATCTTACTTAATAATATAATTTAATAATTGAAATTACTCAATGTCGCAACCTAAATCGCGACGGGACGACGAACTAAAAAATAAATTGTTTTGAAAATAGAGATTTGAAGTCGCCACCATAGTTTATTCTGGAAAACTATAGAAAACCATAAAAATAAAATAAAATCTGCGAAAACCAAATTTAGGGTCCGGGAGTCGGTTACGCGTAGGGAAGGTATTAGCACCCTCTAGCGTCCAAAGGCAGTACCTTTAATTAAATTTGCAAAAGAGATGTGTTTATTTTAAAATATTTATTTTTCCCATAAATAAGAAAACATTGAACAAAGATATGTTTTGAGTGAAAGGGACCCGACAAGGAATAAAACCTTGGTCCTACATATTCTCATTAAAAAAATGAGAAATTAGGGTTACGTAGTTCTTTATAAAAATTTTGATTAAATAATTTAATTTTTGAAAGTTATCTTTTGACATTTTTGAAAATTAGTGTCATGCGATGCGTACTGCCGGGTTGACATCAAAACCATTTTTTATATTTTGTATTTTTGAAAGGGAATGTCGTGCGACGCGAGCGGTCGATTTGACACCTAAATATTTATTTGATTTTTTTATTGTTCCTGCAAAGAACAAACAAGATAAGTTAGGCACGAGTGTCACCTTATCTATGCAGTCCGCTATCTCCTCAGTTGACCTATTCCCAATCGATACATGTCTGCCTGGACCCAATAGGGGTTACCTGCAAAAGGGACTCTAAAGCTCAAGTCAGCTAAAGCTCTCAAAAAGTCAAATCAGGTGATTAATGGAGTAATGAATGCGTACCTTTAATTACTGGGGTCCACGCGTATTTATAGAGTATTAATTATGTTTGGCCACGTCATGGGCTGGGCCCTAGTTTGGACTGTAGGTGGGTATGTACCCTGACCCAGGCCCTTAGTCCGATTATTATGGGCTCATTAGATATTAGGGGGTTTTGATTTCGCTAAGTCTTTTGGAATGGTTCGATCTGGTTACTTCTCTAGTTGGCTTATGGCGTCTTTATCCGTGTACTATCCTAGGTTGGCCTCTAACGTCTTTGTCCGTGCACTGTTCTATGTTGGCTTAGGTTATGCCAGCCTGAGGCGTGTACTTTAGCTATTTTCGGCATATATGTAGGAGTTGTTGTTATTTATATGGTTAAGTTGGCCAGGTACGGTACACCAGTACCCCAGCCTTTGCCGATATAGTATGTTGGTGAAGGATGATATGTGCTAATGTACTAGTCGTGATCGGTTAGGTGTGATACACCAGTCCCCCAGCCTTTAAATGTGATGAACAATGTTAAGGCTAAAAGATATGAAGGAATTTCGAGTAGGTGAAGGGGTTTGTGGCAGGTGAAAGGGTTTGTGGTAGGTGAAAGGGTTTGTGGCAGGTGAAAGGGTGTCAGAAGTCTGGTTTAGGGAGGTTTGGCGCCGCCATTTTGATACTTTGTGATGATTGAAATGAGTTTTTGGCGGGAAAGTGTTATGACGTTTGAGATTTGTGTGTATTAATGAAGATAATGTTGGTAGTCCATTCACTTTGTCTCATTTGCAAAAAATATGTTCGCGTGCGTTTTAGAGCTGTCCGATATCTTCCTTTCCTCCTCCGTCATCTTTTCTAAAAGAATCAGGTATGTCTAGTAGTAGCGATAGGGTTTCGTTGTCAGATTCGGGTAATGAGCGGTCTAGGGATAGTGGAAGTAGTCGAGATGATACCAGTGATAGGGAAGAGATGGGTAGTATAGGGAGAATTCCAATGGAGAGGGTGGTTGAAGTGAGGGAAGATCCACCCGAGAAGTTGGCGGAGAGCAATTGGCCGGCGAAGACCGGATACGAATGGGTGGCGACAAACGTGCAGACACAGTGATCGTTGTTCTGGTGGTCACGTTTGTTAAGGTCGTGGTTGAACTGCACGCCTATTTTTGAGAAGGGGGTGCAGAGGGACATAGTTGCTCCGGAGCGGGTGACCGCTGTGGAATGTGTGTGCCATGGTCGAGAAGGATCAGCCGAGGAATTCTTTATATGTATATGTGCCATTTCTCGCAACTGCACATCCGGCTACCGTTCGACGAATTCACCATGGGAGTGCTGCGAGTATTGAATGTCGCCCCTACTCAGCTTCATCCGAACAGCTGGGCGTACTTACAAGCTTTTCGATTATTGTGCATGGCGCTGTACTTGGAACCGTCTCCTCGAGCGTTCCTATACTTTTTTGTTACGAGGCCGAAGAGTTCGATCACATGGTTGTCGCTAATCAGCCGGCCTGGTCTCAACATATTAGACGCTTTCACTCAATCGTTCAAGCATTTTAAAGATGGATTCTTCAAGGTTGTTGTGAAACCGGCTGGTCGGTCACACTTCTACACGGCTGATGGTAATACTAAATTTCCGTTCTTCTGGACCGGCAACCCTTGGAGATATAAGGTGATATCGAGGGAGGATCTGTCGGTGGTGGATACTTTGATGCAATTTAGCGATAAGATTCCCACTAAGGGCTTAGTTAGGGTGTATAATTTGGTTTACCCAATTATAGATATTGAAGGTATATTTTTGTAACTTTGAGCATTTTTATACGTTCGAGTATTTTGACGATTTGTGTGTTGTGTACTTCAGGGCATATGGCGCAGCTGGGCAACAAAAACTTGACACTTTTCCAAAGCTTGCACAAGGAAAAGGCCGTGAAGGGTAGAGCTGCAGGGAACACTGAGGTCCCCAATCTGCAAGATTCACTGGTAGATGTCCACGTGCATGGTGGTACCAAAAGGAAAGCAGAGTTGCCGACTAGGCCAGACAAAGGTAAAGACGTGAAGAAAGTGCGAGTTGTTGTGATGGGAGCAGGCTCGGCAAGTGGGGTGAAGGGGCCAGAGGCCGGGTTGATTGAGCTTCCGGAGACTACCGTTCGAAAGGATATCGAGATTAACGTGTCGGAGTCGCTGATGGATTCCATTGATAATATGGAGCCGAAAGCTTTAGTGAAGGCTATGGTGGAGTTTAGCAGTAAGACCTTGCTACTTAGTCGACGTGTGAGATCTTTATATGAGAGGGAGTTGAAGGAAGGAAACCGGACTAAGGTGGAAGAGTTGCAGGATAAGGTGGACAAGCACGCTGAAGAAAAAGAGGCTTGGAAGAAGGAAAAGGAGGAGTGGGAAGCGGAGAGGAAGAGACTTGCTACTTGGAAGGTGCGCTGCCTTGATTCTGAGGAAAAGCTGAAGGGTCGAATTGCAAATCTCGAGGCCGACTACGATGATATCAAGGAAAAACATGATGGGCTGGAGGGTGAACTAGAGGACTTGAAGAGCTGCATAATACAAGAACATATCAATGGCTTTCAAAAGGGTGTTTGGCAAGCGTCATTTTTTTATGAGAATGTTGATGCTAATGACGTTAGGTTTGATGTGAATAAGGATGCTGTCGATGGTGTGCTTATAGATGAGGCGGAATCTAGCCTAGAAGGGAATGGGGAGAAGGAGGCGGTTGACACTGATGTTGGTGGTAACGAGGTGGTGGGGGAAGACGTTGAGCATAAGGCAGCTTAGGATTTTTAATTTAATATTTCCAATTTGGTTTAATGATTATAAGTCTGTAATAACTCGTACATTGCTCTATTTTGATGTTTGCTATGAATGTCGGTTACTTGTGGGTTAATTACTCTTTATATTTGTGTATGTATGGAATATTTGGGTATGCTATTGTGTGTTAAGGGTGTTCGACCCAGGCCGCCTACTTGTGGTAAGGGTGGGGAACTTAAACGAATTAACCAACAAGTTAAGGGTGTTCGACCCAGGCTGCTTACTTGTGGTAAGGGTGGGGAACTTAAACGAATTAACCAACAAGTTAAGGGTGTTCGACTCAGGCCGCTTACTTGTGGTAAGGGTGGGGAACTTAAACAAATTAACCAACAAGTTAAGGGTGTTCGACCCATGCTGCTTACTTGTGGTAAGGGTGATGAACTTAAACGAATTAACCAACAAGTTAAGGGTGTTCGACCCAGGCCGCTACTTGTGGTAAGGGTGGGGAACTTAAACGAATAATGAGAAGTTAAGTAAAGAGTAGTTGTAAGGTTGGGAACCCTTTGTATTATTCATTGAATCTGGGGTGCCTCGTTAAAACCTCCCTGGCCAAAACCCTCCTTAGGGAAAAAAGACTAGGTGAGGAAAAAGAGTACACCCAGGGTTACAAGTGTTTTTATGTGATACAATACATGTTTAATTGAAGTAAAACTTAAGGTGGGACACATTCCACGTATTGGGTATTTCCTCCCCAGATAAATGCTCCAGGCGGTATGCTCCCCCTTCTGCGTCTTCACGTATGCGGTATGGGTCGTCCCAATTGGCGGAGAACTTGCCATGCTTCTTTCTTGCACTGCTGGCCATTCTCCATACTAAGTCTCCGCTTACGAATGATCGTGGACATAGGTTTGCGTTATACTTTCTGGCAGCTCTTTGTTTGGCGGCTAAGTTACGTATCTGGGCTTTTTCTCTGAGTTTGGGTAGGAGGTCTAGATGAGTGGCCATGTTTTGATGGTTACGGGTTGGGTCGTATAGTTCTCAGCGCAGGGATGATTCGCCAATTTCGACCGGTATCATGGCGTCTGCACCGTAAACTAGGATGAATGGGGATTCGTTTGTCGATGACTAAGGGGTGCACCGGTAAGCCCATAACACTTCTACCGGTTCTTCGGGCCATCGGCCTTTGGCCCTGTCTAATCTTTTGCGGAGTTCTACTAGGATCACTTTGTTGGTCACCTCTGCCTGTCTATTTGTTTGTGGGTGCTCGACGAAACTTGTTATGTGTTTGATGCCTAGACCGGTGTAGAACTTGGCTAGCTCCTTATCTATGAATTATCGGCCATTATCGGTGATGATGGTATGTGGGACACCATATCTGCATATAATATCTTTCCATACAAACTGCTGGACTTGCTGGGCTGTGATAGTGGTCAGTGGTTTGGCTTCTATCCATTTGGTGAAATAATCAACGGTTACTATCAAGAATTTCACCTGCCCCTTGCCAGGGGAAAAGTGTCTGAGGATATCCATTCCTCATTTAGTAAAGGGCCATGGGGATAGTATGGAATGGAGTTGTTCTTGTTTCTTGTGGATGAGGTTGCCATGTTTTTGGCATGGTTTGCACTTTCTGACGTAGTCTTGGCAATCTGCTTCTATAGTCGGCCAGAAGTAGCTGGCTTGAAGGATTCTAGTGGCCATAGTACGTGCGCCGGAATGGTAGCCGCAAATGCCTTCATGTAACTCTTTAATGATATACTACGCTTGTTCTGCAGTGACACATTTAAGAAGCGGTTGGCCATACCCGCGTTTGTAGAGGTCATCGCCTATCATGGTATATCTGGCGACCTTAGCCAACCAAGTTTTGTCAGCATCTTGTGGGGGGTTACCGGTTTAGAGATATTGGATATAGGGGGTGGTCTAGTTGTGGGTTTGGGGAGGGGTGGTATTGTCGGCTGGGGAGTGGGTTAGGTTGTGGCAGGTATTTGTGATAGAAGGTGTGGATAATGTTTGCTGCAATAGGGATCGGTGGCGGCTTTTTAATTTGGTGTTGGCTAATTTGGAGAGGATGTCGGCTTTGATGTTGTCGGTCCTAGGGATGTATTCGATGTGGACTCGTTCAAAGGCGGACTGAATGACTACGCGGACCAGATGGTAATATTGCAAGAGGATGGGGTCCTTAATATGGAATTCGTCATTTAGGTGGCCCACAGTAAGCTTGGAGTCGGTTTTGCACGTTAGGGTTTTGATGCCAACTTTGCGGGCAAGGAAAAGGCTGGCGAGAATGGCTTCGTACTCAGCTTGATTGTTGGATGTTTTGAAGGCGAAGTGGAGGGATTTTTCAATGAGGATATCGTTGGACCCTTCTAACACAATGCCAGCACCGACACCTTTGGGATTCGAGGAACCATCTACATGAAGCGTCCATTGGTCCTCTGTGGGTGTTTGCTGGAGGTCATTTACAAAATCTAGGAGGCATTGGGCTTTAATGGGGCCATGGGGTTCGTAGCGAATGTTGAATTCCGACAGCTCGATGGCCCAGGATGACATCCGTCCTTCTAGGTCTGGTTTTTGCAATATGTTTTGGATTGGGTAGTCAGTTTTGATGGTGATGCTGTGGTTTTGGAAGTATGGGCGTAGACGGCGAGCTGCGTGGACCAAGGACTGGGCCAACTTCTCCACCATTTGATATCTAGTTTCAGGGTCCTGTAGTGTTCTACTAACGAAGTAGACAGGATGTTGTGTGCCTTCTATGTCTTGGACAAGTGCGGCGCTAACAGTGTGGTAAGTGGCTGTGATGTAAACTAGAAGGGGTTGGCGAGTGTCCGACTTGTGGAGGATAGGTGGTAAGGTGAGGGTGGTTTTTAGTTTTTGAAATATTTGTTCACAGTCGTCAGTCCACGTGAACCGGGCAGATTTTTTTAGGAGTTGTACTATAGGTTGGGTTTGTTCAGCTAATTTGGGAAGGAAGCGGGAAATGGCTGTGAGGCGACCTATGAGGCGTTAGACCTCTTTGATTGTGGTGGGGCTACACATCTCGATAATTGCCTTGCACTTCTCAGGATTGGCCTCTATACCGCGCTGGGTTAACATGAATCCGAGAAATTTACCGCGGTCAACGCCGAATACACACTTGTCGGAGTTGAGGCGAAAGTTGTATTGGCGTAATGCAGAGAAGACCGCCGAGAGGTCCTGGGCGTGTTGGTGGTGGCTTGGAGACTTGACAACCATGTCGTCAACATGTACTTCGACACATTGTCCCATTAGATGGCTGAAAACTTTGTCCATCAGGCGCTGGTAGGTTGCTCCAGCATTTTTAAGGCCAAAGGCCATAACTCTGTAAAAGTAGTTGGCGTCATCCGTGATGAACGCGATCTTGTTCATGTCAGAAGCGGCCATAGAGATTTGGTTGTATCCAGAATATGCATCCAAGAAACTAAGTACCTTATTTCCTGCCGCGCCATCAACAAGTCGATCGATATTGGGTAAGGGGTAGGCATCTCGAGGACATGTCTTGTTTAAATCTGTGTAGTCGACGCACATCCGCCATTTGCCATTGGCTTTCTTCACCAGGGCTACATTAGAAAGCCAAGTGGTGTATTGAGCTTCTTCGATGAATCCTGCGCTCAGTAACTTATCGGCCTCGGCCTTAGCTGTTAGGCGTCGTTCTTTGCCGAGTTTGCGTTTTTTCTAGGAGATGTAGCATGCTTCTTTGTAGATGGATAGCTTATGGGATACTACTAGAGGGTCTACTCCCGGTAAGTCGACGGCCGACCAAGCGAAGAGGTCTGTGTTGCTGACAAGGATAGGTGTGATGATGGCACGCTCGTCAGAGTTTAAACCTGTGCCTAAGTTGATGGAGTGGCCATTTGGAAGTTTTAGAGGGGAGGTTTCTTCAACAGGTTCGAGACGAACATCCCGGCCCACTTTGGGGTCTAGATCTTCGCCTGATAGAGTGATGTCGAAGCCAAGTGCTCGCTCAATGTGGTTGGTTTGCTAGATTGGGAGTTGTGGGCGTAGGTTGGCCATGTAGCATTCACGTGCTAGTTGTTGGTCGCAATAGACGGTGAGGATGTCGCCAGAAGGGGAAGGGAACTTCATGGCCAGATTAGGGATTGGGACGACAGCGCCGAGGGTGTTAAACGAAGGGCGGCCAAGGAGGACATTGTAGGATGTGGGCACGTCAATGATAAGGAAGCAGATGGGAATGGTTTTGGTTTAGGTTCCATCGCGAAACACGGTGTGAAGGTCAATGTAGCCGCGGGTGGAAACTTGTTCGCCAGAGAAGCCATAAATTGGTTCGTCATATGGAACCATGGCAGTGTCCAGGAGTTGGAGTTTTTGATAGGTGGCCCAGCAGAGGATGTCGACAGAGTTGCCCTGGTCAACAAGTTCTTCTATTTTATCCTGGAGTGCTTTGCAATCTTCTATAGTGTGGCTATGGTTGCGGTGGTAGCGACAATACTTGGTCATATCAGCATTAGGGGGAGTGGTTGTCTTACGTGGTGGCGGAATGAGGTCAGTTGTAGGGCCTCATCAAGGAGGCGAGATCGGGCTACAATAAGGGGAGCATATATGGTAAAACGGGGTTGGCGGGGCTCACGTGGAAGGGTGTCGGGGCGAGGGGGTTGTGGGGTAGGGTTGGCAGAGGTGGTGGCATAGTCATTGCAAAATTTGGTGTGGAGGGTTTGCATTTCCTCCATGCGAACATAGTCGGCCGCACGCAACTTGAGCTCGTGCATAGAGGTAGGTGGGTGGAGGTAGACATTGTTGGCGAAGGGGCCGGGTTGTAGGGTGAGTGCCATACATTGGAGGATCATCTCCTGGTTGAGGTGTGGGGTACGAAGGGCTGCTTTGCTGAAACAGACGATGAATGCTCTAAGTGGTTCACCTTGTTCTTGCCTGATGCCTAAGAGGGAGATTGTAGTGGTTTGATGTGATCGGCTGCCAGCGAAATGGGTTGAGAACATATGGGAGAGAGCGTCGAAGATGTCGATGGAATAGGGTGGAAAGGTTGTGAACCAATCTAGAGCGGGGCCTTTGAGGGTGGTGGGGAAGGCTTTGCAAAAGACTATATCTTGTGACGTGTAGAGGGCAACATGAGTGATGTAGACTTTAAGATGTTCGTCAGGGTCGGTTTCACCGGTGTAGCGGTCCAATGTGAAGGGTTCCCACTGGGCGGGAAAGGGGGTGTTGGTGATGAAGTCGGTGAAGGGGTGGCGACGTCTGGGTTGTTGGGGTGGTAACGGATGGGGGGGATATGATGGTGGACGAGAGTGGGAAAGGTGGAGGTGAAGTTGCGAGGGGGGATGTGGGTGGCCGGAAGGTAATGTGGGTTGTAAGGTGGGACATGGGTAGTGTGTAGGGTGGTGGGTATGTTGTAGGGGACCTGGGTGGTGGGGAGGTGAGTGGGATGGGTGGAGGGGATGGGTGTTTGTTGGGTGGTGGTGAAGGTGTGAGGGGTGGGGTTATATTCGCTTTCTTCTTCTGTGGGCTGGAAGGCTGGGGACCTTGCAGCCTCAGACACCTCCTTGGCTTTTCCTTTCAAGGTGGGATCAACTTCGATCTTTCGCTTGAGGCGAGAGTTCTCTTGTCGGAGCGCCTCTATCTCGTTAGCGCTGCGTTTCTTCAGATCTGCCAGCTGTTGTTGGATTTTGGCCTGGCCATCTATGATGGCGGCTAGGTCAGGGGTGATGTTAGCAGGTCTTAAGAGACCAGCATCTGCCTGCTTGTTAACTCCAACTCTACTGCGGGTTGAAACAATCTTTGGAGAAAAATGGGTACTAAGGTGTTGTCTCGTGTCCCACGGTGGGTGCCAATTGTTCATGCAGAGAACAAACAAGATAAGTTAGGCACGAGTGTCACCTTACCTATGCAGTCCGCTATCTCCTCAGTTGGCCTCTTCCCGGTCCATACATGTCTTTCTGGACCCAGGAGGGGTTACCTGTAGAAAGGACTCTGAAGCTCAAGTTAGCTAAAGCTCTCAAAAAGTCAAATCAGGTGATTAGTGGAGTAATGAATGCGTACCTTTAATTACTGGGGTCCACGCGTATTTATAGAGTATTAATTATGTTTGGGCATGTCATGGGTTGGGCCCTAGTTTGGGCTGTAGGTAGGCCTGGACCCTGGCCCAAGCCCTTAGTCCGATTATTGTGGGCTCATTGGATATTAGGGGGTTTTGATTTCGCTAAGTCTTTTGGAATGGTTCGATCTGGTTACTTCTCTAGTTGGCTTATGGCGTCTTTATCTGTGTACTGTCCTAGGTTGGCCTATGACGTCTTTGTCCGTGCACTGTTCTATGTTGGCCGCTCCATTAGCAACCTTTGTTATGAGTTTAGGCTGGCTTAGGTCTATACCGGCCTGAGGCGTGTACTTTAGCTGTTTCCGGCATATATGTGGGGGTTGTTTGTTGTTATTTATATGGTTAAGTTGGCCAGGTACGGTACATTTATATTTTTGAAAAGGAGTGTCGTGCGACACAAGCGGTCGTTTAGACACCAAAACTATTTTTATAATTTTGTATTTTAAAGAGGAGTGTCGTGTGACGCGAGCGATCGATTAGACACCAAAACAATTTTTATAGTTTTTTATTTTAAAAAGAAGTATCGTACGACGCGAGCGATCTATTAGATACCAAAACTTGTTTTATAATTTTAATATTTATGAAGAAGTATCGTGCGACGCGAACGGTCAATTAGATATTAAAAGATAAAATAAAGAAAATAATTTTAAATATTTATTTTTATTTTTATCATTTTAAAAATTATTTTAATTTTAATTTTAATTTTAAAATACTTTTATTATTTTAGAAAATGAGATGGTTGAAATGTGAGATTTAATTATAAAAAGGTAAAATTGGAAAATAGAAAATGGAAGTGCATAAGTAAGTATGTGGATTTAATGAGAAAAAATTACACATATGGAAACAAGGTGCATAAAGAGAAAACGCGTGGTGCATAAAGTAAATGCATTTTAGCCTAGAAAAGGAAATTAAAGGAGTGGGGTGTGTGCTTAGTGAAAACGCAAGTACATAAGTTGAAATAAAACTTAATGTAAGACATTTCCTTTCTTCTTCTAATGTGCAAGCCATTCCTCCATAGGTCACAGTGCTACACATTTCAGAACCATTAACTATGATGCCATCCACCACTAAGGCCACTACGCCGGAATCACCATTTCCGGAACTGTCGTCATTCACTGCCAAAACTAGCGAAACACCACTAACCCCTTTCTACTATATTCAAATCCCTTTCTTCCCAATTCAATTTTATTTTGGTTCTGGTTTATTTCATTTGTGATTGTAACAAGAACGGACATAGATGAATCATTGTTGAGGCATTAGTTGATTGTTCAATTAAACACTAGAGTAGAAAATGTGTACCGTTGTTATTTTTTGCCTATTTGAAAAAGGGTATATAATTCTGGAAAATGATGAACTTTGTGCCTTGAATGATTTTGCTTGCGCATGTAGCACTTTATTTGTCTTCTCTAGCCTTTTCAATTATTGTATGATGGATAGTGTTAGAATTGAGGAGTGGTTATGGTGATCATGCCTGAATGATGGTTGAATGGATTGACGTTTGTGTTGAAAGATCAATTGCAGCAGTGTAAAAATGGTGGATAATAAGAGTTGGAAGTAAAAAACAAAAGGCCGTGATGGTTATAAAAATGAGGAATGCAACCTTGCATGAATTCTATCCCGTCGATCAATTAGAGAAAATGATGGAATAAAAATCAAGGAGAATGGTAATGGTGTATTGTAAGATGTCAATTGTGAATTAGAAAATGGAGGAACAGTTGGAGCAGTTGAAAATCATGAATGAGAAACCGTTCCTCCAATTTTTTCAACTGTTTTTTTATTTTATTTTTTTATTTATTTTTTAATTTTTAATTTTTAAATTTCTGATATTTGAGTTTGATTGAAAAAACGAAAAATAATTAATAATTAATAATATTTTTCTAATCTAAAAAAATAAAAAATAAAAAACCTTATTTTACTTAACTTAAAAAAACATAAATTAAACATAAATTAAAGAAACATTTTTGATCGCTTTTTATTATTATTTAAGATAAATTATGTTTATCGTTTTTATTTATCATTTATTTTCTTTTGAATTTTTTGGAAACAATTTTTTTTAATCACCCGGACAAACCCTGTTTACTTGAGCCCCTCTTTTTTTGGAAACATTTTTAAGCTCCTCTTTTTATAATTTACTTGATAATATGAAAATTTGACATTTTCATTTTATCATAGTAAAAGATAAGAAAAGACAAAAACACTAGTTTCGCGCGGGTTCTATAAAGAAACAAAATAAACAATGACAAAAAAAAACAACTAATTTAAGTGAAATTGATAATCAAAAGGAATTCATCGACCATTACTAAGAAGGGGATCTTGATCCATAACTAAAAAGTGAGGTGTACTAACCTCATGGAGGGTGTACAAACCCTGTGGAAAGGAATTGATGTGTACTAACCTTGTGGAAGATGTACAAACCCTGTGGAAAGGAATTGAGGTGTACTAACCTCGTGGAGGGTGTACAAACCCTATGGAAAGGAAATGAGGTGTACTAACCTCATGGAAGGTGTACAAACCCTATGGAAAGGAATTGAGGTGTACTAACCTTATGGAGGGTGTATAAACCCTATGGAAAGGAATTGATGTGTACTAACCTCGTGGAGGGTGTACAAACCCTATAGAAATGTGTATAGGTCATTCATATGAATGAAGAAGACCATCAATCCAAATAACCAGAAAACTAATACTTTAATCATTTCTATTTGAACATTGATGATGATATGCATATGATTTTTTTTATTCTAACACATGTTTATGTTTTTCGTTTCAAATCTGATGATGCATGATTATGCTAACATGTGAATGACAAATGCATGGAAAATTTGTTCTTTTCTTTTCCTACTTGATGCAATGTTTATGTGTCAAATATTGATATGCATGAACACATGAATGCATGAATGCATGAATGCATGATGGAAAACCTTTTTAATTTCTCTATTTCTTATTTTTTTTTCTCTCTTTCTCTTTTCTTCCATTGTTTGGAGTCAACTTGTTTTATTTGAAATCATCAAATCCATGTCTGTTTCAGATTTCTTTTTTTCTTCTTCTCATTTTTTATTTTCAACACTTTGTTTCCGAAAAATGGGGATGTCACAAATTCTGAAGCCCAATTTCAAAATCATGTTTATATGCTTGACCTTTCCTTTTTCAACACTGATGCACACATGCTTGATTATGGATTGGTGAAAAACGTGAAGGATATGTGAAAAAATATTGGTAGAGATTGAGACAACCTTGTGTATGTTACTTCTCACAATCTTCTCTTGGAGGTAAATCTTATGAACATTATGATGAGACATATGTGAGTCCACAAAGCTGCCTCAATTTTGGTGTATGGGGAAAATTTTGAATATGGAAAGGATCGCCCAAATGGTTCATTTTTCCTTCGCTTGGTTTTGGTTAATTAAGAGGGTATTTCCCTTTTTCCAAGACACCATTTTCTTTTTCTTTCTTTTTTTAGTGACTATATTGTTAGCCATGTCATCTTATCATAAAATTAAACTTTGTGAAAATCAGAGCAGCCATATTTCAATTAGCGTGGACTTTATTAGGCTTGAAACGTGGCCAATGGCTATAAGGTTATGAAAGAAATGGATATACAGGCCCAAATAAATATTTGCACGCTTTTATTTTGAAACAAGAATTATCAACTAAACGTCGTGTCAACCATTATCTGGAGCTCTAAGCCTTTATCTTTCTTTTCATTTTCCATTCCTCTCTTTTTTTTCCTTCTTTTTTCATTTCTTGCCATGTGATTTTCCTTAAAAACTTTCCCAATTCTTGACTTTTTGTCTTGCTCCTTTGATTATTTTCCTTCATGTTTGCTCTTGAGCAGTCTTTAACACGTAGATAATCCTCGTTTAGGGAATATTAGAAAAAGATTGTGATCTTTGCTCAAAGCGGGTAACAAATAATATTCATATTTGACTTCTCTTTTATTTTATTTTTTTAGATAAAGAAAAATGGCCACCCATTATTTTGAATCATGACTACTTTATTTTCACAAGGATTAATTTTGCAATAAAAATGATGGCCTCAACATGGATCACTTTTTCTTCTTTTTTTTTCATCTCTTGCCTAAACTGCCCTTTCAGGTTTTCAGTTTAGCAAATAATCTCTATTTTTTGTTATTATTTATGTATTTATTTATTTTTTCTGAAAGTTTTGTTTGTCTTGGAGGATTCAAGAATTACCCAACTAATGCATGCAAGAAAGATTTAACAAAATTTGTCCCATTGTAAAACTCATATTTAATATTTGGACTCTATCACCATTACTAGGCCAAATCCTTTTTCTTTGGGGATGACACAAGTTTAAAGGTTATCAAACAATGTGCACAACTGTTGCAAAAGGAAATTGTCAGCAAGTTAATCTTGATTAAGCATTTGACCACAGAAAAATATGACATCCCTTTTTATTGATTCATATTTTTTTTGGAAAGTCATAAATTTGATGATTTGCGAAAAAAAAACAACTGACTCAACCATGAATTTTTACATTCATTTCTCTTTTTGCACTTTTTTTTTGTTTTATTATGATTATTATCATTCTCCACGACACCTTCGGGACTCGCTCCAATGAAGCACATAGTATCCACAGGAAAATATACTCACAACAATTAAAACATCGGTGTAACCACAATGAAGGTAGAAAGGAGCTTAGGAAACACAAATTTATACCATTTACATAGGAAAATAAATGTACCCAAACAACTAGTAAAAGTATCATCAACATAATTTTTTCGTCCACCTTCACACAAAATGATCAATCAGTATATGGAGGAGCATCAGGTTTGTCTTCTTTAAAACATAGCAACCCAGACTCGATCAAAGATTGCACCTTATACTTTAGAGTCATGCATTGCTCAGTAGAATGGCCAACATCCCTCCCATGGTAATCACACCTTGCATCTGCATCATAATGCTTCGAAGAAGGAGGTTGTACAGGTTTTATAGGACATACAGTCACTAGAGTATTGTGGAGAAGATTTGGTAACAATTTTGTGTAGGTCATGGGGATAGGAGTGAATTTCACAAACCTCTTGTCTAGATTAAGAGCTTTTTGGCTACTGACTTGGTCAAGTTTCTGGGTGGGTTTGGATTTAGGTTTCCAGTTTTGCTTGGGGTGAGGAAAGATTCTTGGTTGATATGGTGGAAGGTAAAAAATGGGAGATAAATTGGCAACAGATGAGAATTGAGTGGTGGAATTCTGGTGAGTTTTTCCTTCTTTATTCGCTCCAGAGTGGGACCCAAACTCGTTTATATTCACCACTGTAGACGGGTCTTGTGCAATCTTTCCGCTTTTTATTCCAGCCTCAATTCTCTCTTCGATAATCACTATATCAGCAAAATTAGAGGAGACATTACATATCATATGTTTGTAGAATGGATGTTCCACTATGCTTATAAACATTTCTAACATCTCTTTATCGCTTAAAGGGGGCTCCACCTGGGTCGCAACTTCTCTCCATCATTGAGCATATTCCTTGAAGGTTTCTGTCTCACTCTTAGCCATATTCTGTAGTTGTATTCTATCAGGTTCTATATCGGTGTTGTATTTGTACTGCCTCAAGAATGTAGCAACAAAATCTTCCCATGACCGGATACGAGTTGGATCCAGACGGGTGTACCAATTGATAGCCATACCAGTTAAGCATTCCTAGAAGAAGTGAATCAACAGTTTCTCATCATGAACATAGGCAGTCATTTTTCTGCATTACATGGTTATATGGCTCTTTGGACAAGTTTTCCCTTGATACTTCTCAAATTCTGGTAACCTGAACTTTGGAGGTATAACTACATCGGGCACTAAACATAGTCTTATAGCATCACCGAATTCAAAATTTCCTTCGCCTTCTATAACTCTCAACCTCTTCTCAAGAATTTCTAATTTACTCTTAGTGTTGTCAACATCCACTGATATAGCAACATGTGGTGAAGACCTCACCTAAGGTTGCTTTGTCATATTTACGTGCACATCATTTAGCTAGATGGTTTTCTCAGAACCTGGGAAAATAATTGCTCCAAGCTTATTTTCTCCGATAGTCGCACTATTTTCATCCTTTTGAACGCAAACTTGCCCCAAGTTGGCTCCTATCGGTAGGACCTTTAAGGCCTCCAAGATTTGGCCCATTTGCCCCTTTAATTCCTCAACATCGGCTTTCACCACTTCTTGATCTTCTCATTGGTTCTCCATGATTTTGCAATTGGCTCGCATCCTCTAAGGTGTCTTGGAGGTTTTCTCGTACTATTATTTTTGTTGAATTTTATTAAAGGAATAAATTAAGAAAAAGAAAAGACTAATGAAATGACAATGTAATGCAAATACTCTAATCAGAAACTATAAACCTGTGAAAACAATATCAAGTACGAATTGGAAATTAACACAAAACATAGTCCATAAGGTAGTCCACAAAATAAACATCCAGACTTGATGAAGGATTATCTTGTTTTCTTTTAAGATTATTAAATATGGTGTGAGTTGATTAAGAAAGGTAAGTGAAATTCCCACTGGACATTAAGATAGCAAGCTATCTAGATGTGAAGGTTCCTTTCACAAAGCTCAAGAGAAGAAGATGATGGATTGATTCAAAACAAAAAGGAAATGGAAAGCACATAAACCATAGAAAACCAAGAACAATTAAAGGAAGAAGAAAACATAAAATGGAAAGGAAAGAAATGGTAAAAATGTGAGAAGCATGTCACTACAAGGTTAGGCTAGATGCCATGGCAATCTTGAAGATGAGTGGAGGTGTGCCGCCACTTGCTATGCAAGATAAGGCTTAAAAGTATTCACTCCCAAGGGAGGAAACTCTCACAAATGGTTGAGACACAAGAGTGTTTTTACTTCAAAATGTTCAA